>Ga0209489_101354_pt1 | contig 50229 bp, 21 predicted proteins | sample SiratrowhiteBW_FD_187527 | JGI IMG/M metagenome (GOLD analysis project Ga0209489, IMG submission 187527) | Root nodule microbial communities of legume samples collected from California, USA - Siratro white BW (SPAdes) (version 2) | ecosystem: Host-associated > Plants > Roots > Nodule | place...
ATGTATACATATATATGTATATATATATATATGTATATGTATATATGTATATGTATATATATATATATATATGTATATATATATATATATATAACTCTAATGATGATCAAAATTATATATATTTACTATGACTAAAGAAACAATTTATTGTATATATTATTAGTGTTAAGAATATTATTGTTGTTATTATTATAATAATAAATAAAATAATAAATTAATATATATATATATATATATTTCAGAATATTAAATAAATTATTAAATCAATTAAATATATATATATATGATATAAATATTAAAATTATTAGTAATGTTAGATTTCAATTCACTTGACAATAATACTAATGTTATTATCAGTATTAAGGCGTTAATAAAATGATAATGCTAACTTAAGTGTAATTTTGATCCCTATATTGTAAGTTTCTATAAGATCAAACTTGTTTTTGTTAGTTTGTATATGGTATAAAGAGAAGACATGTAATACTATTTATTTATTATTTTTATTTTATCGGATATAATTTAATAATAATTCAATATACTATTTTTTATTTATTAATTTAACTTTACTTTTACATTTTAATGAATTAAAATGTTTATGCATTTAGTTTCCAAATTATCATACCAAACACACTTAATTATAGTCAACGTTAATTTTTAATTGTAAGCATTTTTAAAAGTTAAAAATAAAAAAAAAGGTTATAAACATTTAAAATTTACATTAAAAAATTTAGGGACCGAACTTATAAATTTCACCAAAATATATGTGCAAGAATTATAATCAGGCCTAATGTTAATGCATTATTGATGGTAAATAATCAACTAACATTATCAACTGTTAATAAATACATCAATACAATACAATAACGATACTGAATGTATATTAATATTTTGTATTATTATTATTTTATTTAATACATGAATATAGAATTATGAACTAATATTAATAATATTATTGTCTATTATTAAATATTATTTATATTAATGTCAAGGTAATCAGCATATATATATATATATATATATTTGAAAATATATCTATATTAATGTTAAGCACTTTTTCATGTTTTAATTATTGAATTCTCTTGATATCTAACACTTTGTTCTATGTTTTCATTCCTTTACTTTCATTTATCAGAACCTTCTTATTGTTTATATGGTGAAGAAAGTCTTATTTGCTAAATATTATACAAGTTTCATTGAAAATAATATATGTATTCACTTATATTAAAATATATTTGAATAAGTTTCTTTATACACTCTTCATGGGAGAACAAAATTAAAAAATATTAACTTTTTTATAAACTAAAATTATTTTGTATATAAGTTAATTGGTAGAAACTTTCTTCCTACATAATTTTTAAACTTATGTTTTTTAACTTATATATAAATTAATTTTAATTTATGAAAGATGCATAAAAAAATCTAAACAGACCAAAGCATTTTCATATTAATTATTAATCTAGACTCAACTTTAACTCTTTTGTTTAAATTTTTGTGTTTGTGTGTTGTCTTTAGAATAAAAGAATGAACGGTTTACTTTTGTGGAGCTCACAAAAAGAGATTATAATACAAAGATAATCAATCCTCATAGACTAATAGGCACAAGAATGTGAAGGGTGGTTCTTTGACCAGTCTATCTAAGATTCCATCAAATTATAGCAAGTTAGGTAGATGGAGAATTTTATAAGGTTTGGAAGAAATAAAAAAATAATAGAATAATCCTGAGAAAGAGAATTAGTACTTCTCAATTTTCTACATAGGGTTACTCTTTCTAGATTCTACAATTGGTGTGACCCATCAAACCTACAATATGATTTTGAACTGTTGTCACAAATCACAACTAATTATTAGACACTGAGTAAGGCAACAATTTTTTTTTAATCTTATAAACAATAAATATTTTTACAAGTATTTTTAATGCATGTACCATTTCTTGTCTCCTCTTCTGCATACAATTCTATTTGACTCCAGTATCATTCCACCTACTTATTTAATTTCTATTGTTTAGGAGTTGTTTTTACATGTTTAAGGAAATATTCCCTATAGAATGGTTAAGCATTTAGGAAATAAGCATGAGAAAATGAAACAAGAGGATCTGAGAAAAGATTAACTAAAACAAACACATATTGACTAATGGCCATAAAATTAAGAAAGTAATTTTACTACCACCTGAGAAGAATGCTAAGTTGTCAACTATATGTTGTCTGAAAACTAAAAGGAACCAGCTTTCTATGTGTGTTTCTAGCCAATGTATAATTCAATCTATATTTGAGGTTTTGAAGACTTATAATTAACCACATTTCTTGATGTTTTCTAGGAGAAAATTCACAACAACTTGTTACAAATTAGAAAAAAAAATAAAGATGAAAAAAAAAGTGTACACTGACTTAAAAATATTAGTCATTGTTAAAGTATATAAAGCTAATGCAAATTCTAATTAAGAACATATGCTTAATTATTTTAAGATTTTATCTAGAAATTATAGTTTGGATATAATTATAACATCCAGCATAAAGACAAGTATCCCTTCAAATTAAAAATAATACCTATAAATTGAAATTATAAGAAAAATCTTGTCAAAACAATGATAAAGGAATTTGAGCAGAATAAATCATATAATAAATTTTATTCCAGTGATAATTTCACAAATGAAAAGACTTTCTCGTACAAATCTTTTACATAGTTATTTTGTTCTTATTTTATTTTTTAAAATTCCAATATATTTTTTATTGACAACTTCTTAAAAACATGTAACTTGGACTTTATAAAATTTACTTTCCTTAAATATTTAATTTGATAGAATTCAGAAGCATAAGTCCAGCAATAGTAAACATGGCCGAGAAGTGGTTGAAAAATAGATGGATTAATTAATTAATTATAAATAACTTTGTAAACAAAGATTACTGTCTCTAGCCATTCTTCGTGTTTTTATATTCCTGAACACTTTGTCGCATTTCGGTTAAGAACGCACGTAAAAGTAGCTTTTGCATGTGAAAAAAGTTGCACTAGAAAATGAGTTAGAGCTTGTATTATTCGTAATTAAGAGAGAAGATGACATGTCTGTCTGAACAGTAGCGAGTGGTAGCCAATGGCTACACGCTTAACTGCAGTTAACACTGTGGGGTCTATAGAAGATCACCAAACAGACCAAAACCAGAGAGAGAGAGAAAGGAAAAGGAAGATGGATGAAAGCAGTGACGTGCTTAGTCTGAGAGTTAAGGGCAAAAGGAATGAGTGAGACTTGAACTTGATAGATAGAGAGGAAGAGACGTGAGAGTTGTGAGTGATCAATGAGGGAAGCATTGATGAAGATACCTCTCTGTCATAGAGAGTGTATGTGTAGTGGTAAATAAATGCAAAGGGTTGGTGCCCCCACAGCACCCCTCTGTGTTTGTTTTGTAATTTCAAAAAATGGTTCTCTTCAGAAGCCCCATGGCTCTCTCTGATCAGGCATCAGTGATCACTGATGCACGGCCATGTATGTATGTGTATGCATCTGCAAGAAAAGAGAGAATGCACGTGGAAGTCAGTGCCATGCATGAGAGACCCCCCAAAACATATAAATGCTTGCCCTCCTCCAAAATAGTACTTTGTCCTTAACATAGAAGAAAGCAAAGACTGTTGAAGATGAAAGAGAGTGAGGAGGGTAGAGGGACACGTGTAGGGTATGATGGAGTGGAATGGTACGGATGTAGCCGTTTTCAGGTGGAAAGGCTAGGCATGCACTGTGTACGTGTTGATGGTTCAGAGCAGAGTCAGAAAGAGCCTCAGAATGCACATCACACCAGAGAGTGGACTCGTCTATCTCTCTTCTTCATTTCATTGCTCTCTTTCTTTATTCATTTAATTTTATTATTGTAGCCTTTGCTCGAAAGGTCAGTTCAAATGTCTGCATCGCATCCTTCACATGCACTCACTCATTGTCTTGTCAAATCATTTGGAATCATTAAACATCATATCTCATACTTTTAACTGGTTACCTCCTACAACCATTAACAACTATTATGGGCCCCCTTTCTCTTTCCATTTCCTTTTCTTTCTTTTCATCCTCTCATCTATCTTTTTTCTTGTGTTTTCCTTATTTCTTTCATTTATAATATTTTCATCTCTCCACTGCATTACAACCTTTTTAATCTTAGGTTTTTAATCTACTTTTTGTATTATATATTTTTATTTAATGGTGAATCTACTGAGAAGTTCAACATGTCCTATGTTCTTTATATTTATTTTTTCAATATAATAATTCAATTTCTCCTTAATTTTGAAACATTGCAAATTGACAAATTTATTAACTATTTTTAATTCAAAATAAAAATATAAAATATAATAAATATATAGCATTAGTTAAAATAATTTTTATGTTAGTTATCTACCTAGGTTTGTTTTTTTCTTTTTAAGTCTACTTAATATTCGCAATATATATTTGTTTTTTTTTATATAAAGAAGTATTATTTCTTCTAAATATGCTAGCAGACAGGGATGAAGAACATTATATGCTTAAAAAATTCAAATGTAGTCTAGATGATAATGAGAATAATAAAAATCATATTATTATATGTTTGTAAATGATCCTCAATATATTGTACATTATGTTATGTTATTAAATATATATGTTTGATAGTTTTGACAAATTAAGCTCTCTTAGGATATATATGTTTTTTTTAATGATACCTTTTATTATACTGGTTTCATCCGCTCTATATGGTGATAACTTGACATTCTACAATGTCTAACAAAATATTATAATGACTTTTAACGGTATTATTTGAACTTATATTTAAAAAAAATCATGTTAAATTTGTAAATTTTGTAATGCAAAACTTCAGACATAATTGTAAATTTATAATGATTATTTTGAGAAAAATTATTTCTCTAAAATTACATGACAAATCTTGCTTTATATATTCAAATTTCTTATCTTATAATATTAATTAAAAAGACATGTGATTCTCTGATTTGGTGCATTCATTCCATATCAAACATTGTTATTAGTGGTATAAATCCAAATGTAACTTTTAAGTTCTGAATGGAATACAAACAAAATAATTGAATAAAATATAAGAAAAAAATTGTAAATTTATTATTTTAAATTTTAGATTAAAAATGTATTTTTTTAGTGACTCATAATATTATTTTAAATAGATCTAAAAAATTATATTGTTGCTTGTATGGACATGTTTTAAAACATTTAACATTATTTAAAAAAATTAATAATTCAAAATAATGTTAATCCAAGTGTAACTTTTAAGTTCTAAATGGAATAAAAACAAAATAATTGAATAAAAAATAGTGACTTAAAATCTTTGTCATCATTATGTATCGATCTACCTTAAACTTTTACAAAAGTATAACTAAACAAGAATTGATTATAACATAATTTTGATCTATTAGTATTCATATGTATTTATCTACGCTGAATGAAGTTATGGAGATATCATTGTCCTGTCCTTTTTAAGTATTAATCTTGTATATTTTTCATTGATATTGTTAAAAATTATTGTATATACAATATGCTATTCTCCATCCATTGTCTATATGACTTAAATATAAACAATCTAGTACAAATTATTGAAACACACAACTGAATGGAATGAAAAATTATTTACCTTTGCTTTAATTTATATAACATGCAACATAGCAATTAATAGAACATAATAGCTAGTAAAGTGAAACACTCATTTACCAATAACCAGTAAAGTACAACAACTAGTTTAAAACTACTAGAATAATAATAATAATAAAAAAAATCTGTCTCCTTATCATAATTAATTAATTGTTTGTTTTTCTCTGTGTATTATATTCAATTTCATGATCTTTGTGTTATCTTTCTATGTGTGATTAAAGAGACAATGCCCAAAACTTTTACTTCAACTATTCTTTTTTTCTTTAGCTTATTTGTCCATCTCTCTCACTCATGCTAATTGTAACATAGTGAATCTGGAATTGTCCATGAAAACCTTTGCTTTATTCTTCCTCTATGTTGCCTTTATTCCCATAGAGCAAATCAATGGAAACATTGAGTCATATTAACAACTTGTAAGCATCTATAGGTTAAAAGATGATGACAGAGTGTTTTCTAAAAGCATGAACCTTACTAAAAATACCCCCTCTATATTTTCTTTCCACACCCAAACATCAGTTCCATCAATAAGAGATTTACTTTGTAACACCTGCAGCAACTCTTGTTCAAGTGTTGATTCCCACATTAATCTCTTACGTCTCCAAGGCATTTTCCATTCCTATTTACCTCCTACCCATTCCTCCATTTTATAGTTTTATCCCTAGATTCTAAGACAATATATAATCTGACAAATCCTTGATCTAGTGATCCTCCCCCAACCCATGAATGCTCTAAAATTTTTATTTTATTTCCCACACACAAGTTCCATTCTAAACTATTATCAAACTAATTTTCAATTTTCCAGTTGTCCATCCTTATAAACATTGCATAAATCTCTCTACCACCATGATTCATTTCTAACTTCATTATTGTTATTCAAGTTCCTCAGTAAACCATACTTTGAGTCTAGAATGTTCTTTCATAAACCATGATTTTCTATTCCTAACCTCCACTTCCATTATGCATATAAAGGGTCACATTAAATTTTTTTCATATCTCTTAAACCTCTCTCCCTTTCATCTTTGGATTTGCATAAACTTTTCCATTTAATCTAAGCTAACTTCCTACCTTCTGATCTTTATCCCTGAAAAAAGTTCCTTTGTATTTTGGTGATAGTGTTACTAAGGATAGTACCTTCCTTACAAAAAGACAATCTCTTACCCTCCTCAAAAAAAGATAAGTAGAAGAGTGGGCACCTGACTGAATACCCTCCCTGCAAAGGGACAAAGTCTTACCCTTCCATTTACTTAACTTTTTCCTTATTTTTTCCACCATATCTATCCAAGACAGTAATTTTCTTGGATTTCCCCCTATTTTCATTCCCAATACTTAATAGACATTGATATGTGACTACAATTTGTAGTTTTTCAATATGTCCTTGTCTATCCCTATCCCTCCTGTTATACTTTTATGGAAGTTAACTTTTAGTCCTGATACCAACTGTAAACATCTCAGCACACATTTTATAATTATGATAATTTTTTTATCTTTGCCTCACATAGAAAAGAGCATCATGTGCAAAATATAAGTAAATTTACCATCACTCTATTCTCTCCTATCCTTATTCCATGAAATAATTGATTCTTAGTAGCTTACCTTACCAACCTTGTTAATACCTATGTTACAATTAGGAATAATAATAGGATCATTGAGTCACCTTGTTTAAGTCTTCTAATTGGCTTTATTTCTTTAGTGGGACTCCTATTTACCAATAAAGATAATATAGATGATTCCATACATATTTTTATCTACTCAATCCATTTTCTACTAAAACCTAGCCTACCCATCATATAGTACATGAATTGAAAATTTTCAAGTACAAATCTTTTTCACAATTCACTCTGACTATAAAGACACTCCTTTTACTTTACCTACTCTCTTCCAAAACTACTAGATACTCTCTAACATACATCTCTCCTTAAGAAAAAGTGATTGTGAACTATCAATAATTATAAGGAGCACTATTTTTAACCTATTAACCAATATCCTAAAAATAATCTTATACACACATCCAATTAATGAAACAGGTCTGAATTCATCCAATGTAATTGGATTTTCTTTTTGTGGTACTAAAAATATAAATTATACATTGCACCCCTCATAATTTTTCCTAAATCTTGAAAGTAGTCCACAACTTAGATTATATCATATTTGTTGCATTTATCCTTAATAAATTGAAAATTAAAACTGTCTGACCCTAGACTCTTTTATCCCTATATTGCATATTGCTAAAATATTCTTGTACAACTTGTGTTGTACTTCTATTTCCTCTGACTCACTTTTAATTTTCCTCTACCTAATCTTAAAATAAAGTATTCATAATTATTATCTCTATTTCTAGTCACTTACACCCAGTTTTCTGATTCAATGACGAAATCTCTTTATTTACCAATATTTTAAATTATCTTAATAACCTCGTACACTGAATCTTTCTACTTTCATCTAGGTTACTATTTTCATCCATTTTATCAAACTCATTTTAATTGATAGTTTCACAATTGATAATATGATATACTACTTTATTATTTTATTCACATTGTTTTCCTTTTATCTTTAAACACAATGTCAACTCCGATCATTTTACCTAAGAACATATATATAATTTTGAGATAAAATAAATTAGTATAATTTTTATCAAAGGTTATACTTTGCAATTTTGTTATATCTTTTATTAAACTTGTGATAATGTGGTTTTAATTGTATATTATATAAATGCAGTACTTGATTATTCGTGTGGATAATATATATTTTTTACTCTTTCATTTAAATAATGTTTAGATATATGATTATAACATTTTTATATTTTAGCGTATTTTTATAGTATATATGCATGTAATCAAATTATATATTTAGTTGTATTTATGTCTTTAATACACATGTACGTGGTTTTTAACTTTACTAAGTATCTTCTTTCAACTTATATGCATTTTGAAATATTTTAAGTTTGAATAACTTTATACTGATAGTATTTGTGTACATAATCTAAGTTCTTAGAAATTTTATAAATTTATATATAATATTAATGCTTTTAATTTTAAATCAGAATGTTGGATATATATGTTATATTAATTATGGTACATGATCACTAATTGAGTTAATAATAATATTTTTTTAATTATTTGAGTAATATTATTTTAAGAAATATTTATTACATTTTTTTCTTTTCTTTTTAATTCATAATTTTGATCTTTCTATTTTTTTGGTGACTTTAGTTTCTAAACTTTAGAAAATTTAGAAAGTTTGTTCTAATCCTCAGTTTTACATTTTAAAGCTAAATGATAAAAGTAAAAAGCAAATATTAACTTTAAGTATATTCTCAATTTCTTGTGCTTGACCCCTCTAGTAATTATATGTGAGGCTTTGAAAAATGCTGGTTGGGGCTCAAGTTCAATCTCCATTCATCTCTTTACAAAAGTGAGAGAAAAAGGTAATGGGAATATTGAAACCTTGGCATGGTTTAGATACATTATGACGAGAAAATATGAGAAGAAAAAAAAATACATGATAAAATAAGAATAGTAAAATTATTATTTAATAATTTCAATAATAATAGCTGTCACACTAGAATAATTTTTCTCATAAGAATTGAATTAATGGCATCTAAATTTAAAGAATTATCACTAAAATAATTAAAAAATAAATTAAAATCTAATTTAAAGTAATTAAAATTTGGTCATTAATTTTGAAAATTATTTTAATGACTAATTCAATTTTGTTTATGGTTTGGTGTTATATGATAATAATAAAATAATAAAGGAAGAACAACATGGTTTTTCACATTAGTCCTAACAGAAAGTCTCAAGATGTAAGAGATAATAAAGATACAAACATAAATGTGACAGTAGTATATATATATATATATATATATATATATATATATATATATATATATATATATATATATATAATATCCTTTTAAAATTATGATTTACAAAATAAGATTATTAGTTTAAAAATGAGAATTCTTAATAAAATGAGACTTTGTAAATAAATCACCAATTTTCATAGTTGAAGAGATGAAATCCAATATAATGACTCAATGTAATGTTTTTTTTTTTAAATTACAATCAATTTTAATATGTTTTTTGTGCTCTTAAAATATTTAGTTATGAAAACTAATTTTGTCATAATACATATGAGCTAGTCCAAAAAGAGAAACATTTACATAAAAAAGAAACTAATGCAACCAAACCATCTTAGTAATAGTTAAAGTCATGACATAATATTTAGCTTCTGTTGAGGAATGAAAAATAATATATTGTTTAGGGTTTAGGGACATGAGAGTCTTCTAAAACAATAAAAGGTTGTAGTAGACCTATAATTAGTAAAGTCATTAATCTAATCAATACTAGAATAAACACAAAAATTTAAAGGAATATGACGAGAAAAAAAAAAGAGTTTGAAATTGAGCATCATTAAGATATCTAAGAGTGTGAAGAATAATTACTTAAGAGAAACAACAAATTGACTTACAACACATACAAAATAAGCAATATCAGAATGAGTAATGGTGAGATATACTAGATTGCCAACAATAGTAATATACATAGTGGAATTAGATAAAGAGACATCATCAGAGGGAGTATATTTCACATTGAGCTCAATAAGAGTGTCAAATATACGAGTATTAAAATGACAAGCATATGCTAAAACAATAGCAATATACTTAGATTGAGAGAAGATAACCTTTAAGAGAATATGCAAATTCAATCCCAAAAAATAATGAAGAGGACCTAAATCCTTCATTTCAAATTATTTTATTAACCACAATTTTAACTCTACAATCTTATCTAAAGTATCTCAAGTGATTATATGTCATCAACATATAAAAAGAGTAATATGATTATGATAAATAGTCTTAAAAAACAAAGCACAGTCACAATCATTAGAATAAAATCTAGAAGTTGCAATAAGTGTGGAGAACTTCTCAAATCAAGCTAAAGGTAATTGTTTCATACCACAAAAATATTTTATTTTTTTTTAACTTATACAACTCTCGTGGATTATGAGAAACAGTTGGAGGAGGTATCGTGTAAATTTCCTCTCTCATATCACCATTTAGAAAGGTATTTTTAATATCCATATGAAAAACATCTCATTAACTATAATAAATGCAACAACAATAAGAGCACGAATCTTAACAATTGGGGCAAAGGTTTCTACATATTCTAAACCTTATGCTTAAGAGAATCCCTTAGTGACTAAATGAGCTTTATAATGCTAAACAAACCCATTTGACTTTGTCTTAATCTTGTATACCGAGTCAATAGCTCCTTTTCTTGGTAAAAGAGATATCGAGTCTCAAGTAGTTGTCTTATAAAAAGTGGACAGTTCCAACTTTTTTGAAAAGCGGATCAATAACAACCTATTGATAGGAAGAGAGCTCAGAAAAATTGTGAATTGTGGTTAAGAAGGAAGCAAAGGAAGAAAAATAAAAAGAATAAACAAAATTCAGTGATCAATTGGATTTACAAATGCATCAAGAAGGTGGATGATCAATAATCACTAGAGGTGCTTAAGCAGTCGTGGGGACATCTTGAGTTGTAGTAGTACCATTGTCATCCGTGTACTTTCCAATTTCAAGATTATTTACAGGTCACCATCATTTGTGAAAAGAAAATCAATACAAATGAGGTCAAACCTAGTAAGGTAACAAGAGAAAGTGAATAAAATGAAATGTGGTCAAGGAAAAACAACATTAGAGTTTCTGATTTGGTACGATCATAACGATAACCCTTTTGACCATTCTCACAACTAAGAAAAACACATAATGCAAAAGGAGAGGAGAAATTAGTACATTCTACTTGTAGATGAAGAACAAATTAAGTGGAACAAAAAACATTCAAGGAAGGGTAATCAAGAACACAACCATACAACTTTTGAAAGGAAAACCCACATGTGATAATAAAAGATAGAATTCGGTTCATAATATAAACAATAGTAAGAACAACTTCACCCTAAGATTCACTTGAAACTAAAGCATACAATAGAAGAGAACAAGCAATTTAAAAATGTTGTGATGGTTTCTTTTAGCAACTCCACTTTGTTATGGAGTATTAGTATAAGAAGTTTGATATATTATCAATGACAAGTACTTCACAAAATTTATTAAAAGTTTACTTGTTACCCAAATCATACTAAAAACATTTAATAACAACTAGTGATGATTCTCATACGTCAAAATGAACCAAATTTAAAAGGTCACAATGAAACCAAATTTAAAAGGTACATAAACGGTAGAAACACTCATGATAAAAGGTAAACCATTAAATTTGGCAAGTTTACAATCATAACAATAAAAAATATCACTAGTTTGTAACTTGCCTAAAACTCTAGTAGAGACTAAGTAGTTTAACTTAGAGGGCGAAAAATGTCCAAATTAAAAATTTCATAAGTAGAAACTACTTTATACACAAGCCAAGTGAAAAGATGATGAATCAAGAGTGGAGGTCGCAACAAGTGAAACCTTTTAAGTATCCAACGTATAAAATCTCCTATCTATGACCTATCCCAATTAACCTCTTAAATTGAGAAAGAGATACATAACAATTAGTGTGAAAAAATAAAATTATAAAATTAATTAACTAGAGTCGCATAATTCACCAATAGATACAAGTTTCAAAGTGCAATTAGAAATATAATAAACATTTAAAAGGATAAAGTAGATGTGGAGATGCAGTACTTGCTAATGGCATTGAGGAGCCATCAATAATCATAACTAACATAGGTGGAATAGAATTTAAAGACCAAAAGACTTAAGATCATATGACATCTGATGTGAGCCACCAAAATCAATGATCCATAAGGAAGGAAACATATTGGACAAATTAAAGGAAGATAAACCTTTTAAGGATGAGTAGACATGACATGTGTCACTACATATCAGAATAACAAAGAGTGACAAAATACAAAATAACACAATAAAGTATATGATAAAAAACAAACCAAAACAGAAGAACAATAAAGTATATGATAAAAAAACAAACCAAAAGAGATGATTGTAACCAAACCAAAGCAAAAACTAAAATGTAGAAGTGAGGGTAGCTATGCATGGAAGAACACAATGGGTCACAACAAAACTCAATGTGCAAAAAGGACTCAAACTAGGTTGAATTACTAAAAAGTTCATGATCTGGGTCAGAAAAAAAAAATTACCCTTTTAGATTGTATTGCGCTACAACAACTCACAGTCACAAACAAACTCTAGATATCATGATAACAATAAAACAAAGGATAAAAACACATAAAAAAGTGAAGGAATGAGATTTCTTATATTGGCCCTAGTGGAGAGTTTAAAGATATAAGACTCAAGTATTAAGTTAGGAAATTTGATAAGATATATAAGTTTTAATGATATATAAGTTTTAATGATACATTGAATCAGATAGACAAATCTATAATGTGGTGAGAATACATAGAGGTTCTTAATATTAATTTGGGATAAAGAATCACTAATATTTAATAAGATGTATAAGAAATTATTGAATGAATTTTATATAAAGAAAGTAAATTAATACATAAATAAATTATTATCACATATATCAATTATTAAATATTTTTATTATAAACTTAATATTAATACGCTTGTTATGTAATCATATTAAGGATGATTGTTATATAATTAATTAAATAGTTAGATCACTATTAGATTCTATTTATGTTATTATGATAAAAACACAAACGAAAATGCTATGTAATTATATTTTTTATCATTATATAGTATAAACCTATATTGAACATATAAGTAAAGAAATAATATGTAATTTATATATTTTAATAACTTAAAACTGCAAATTTGTAAGATGTTAACCATAAACTTAATACATTATTCTTATAATAAGTCCACTAAAGATTTTTCTTAATTTTATTAAGTTTTTAAATTGAAATGAATGATAATTATGATTGATGGTTAACTTATTATTCCAAACTATAAATTACTTGGGAGAGTTTCATGTATATAATTTATAAATTTCTTTTATCATATTGTCAGTTAAGGAAAAAATTTATTGTAGTTCATGAGGGGTAATAATTAAAAAATTGTAAAAAAAATTAAGGCATACAAATTTATCAAGTGATTAAGTTGTCAGTCACTATCATTAATGTTTTCACTTATCACAAAGAGACAATAAACAGTCACTCTAACCATTACTTGATCAATTATTTATTACATCATAATAAACCAATCTCATCAAATTATTATATTTTTACTTATCAGGAAGAGGCAATAAACAGTCATCAAATTTTTCATATGGTCACTTATCATGAAGAGACAATAAACAAACACTCTAACTATCACAACTATTACCGTAATCAATTATTTATCACATCATAATAAACCAACGCCCTTAAATAAAATGAATGGTGGTGTGATGTGGAGAATTTCAAGCTTTGAGGCTACCTTGTACACTTGTCATGGTAGTTTGTTCATATAGCCATTTAAATTTTAGCATGTTTGTTGCCCCTATCTACACCGTCCACAACATTCAAGACCTATGAGATACAGTTCCATCTAGTTCAAAATCAAGATTATTGGTCTCTTTACATGGGTCCAAATTTTATACCTGACCATGACTTGAGACTAAGTGAATCCGAAAGACCAGACCAATTTTAACGGAAATACATAAGAAAATGGATGAGCCAATTCCAAATAGGCTAAAAAAATGTACTTATTATTGTAATGAGGATCACAATAGGGGAAATTGTCCTTATAGACAATAAATATTTTATGTAATTCATTACTTTAATTTAATCAGTTTAGTTACTTCCACATCAAATATTTAATCACTTAGTCATTATTATTTTAATCAAATTATTAATTTTTTCTTCTTCTTATTATTATCATTATATTATTTTGTTTTAATTTAAAATAAATTTGTATGTCTTAATTTGACAATGTTGGTTATTATAATGTGATAAATAGTTAATACTGTAATGGTTAGAGTGCATGTTCATTGCCACTTCGTGATCAGGGAAATATAATAATTTGATGGTGTTGGTTTATTATGATGTGATAAATAGTTGATACTGTAATGGTTAGAGTGTTTGTTTATTTCCTCTTCGTGATAAGTGAAAAATATAATAATTTGATGAAGTTGGTTTATTATAATGTGATAAATAGTTGATACTGTAATGGTTGAAATGTCTGTTCATTGCCTATTCCTAATAAGTGAAAACATTAATGGTTGGCCTGCAACTGCAACTTGATCCACTTATTTAACCAATAAAAGACATGGTGGAGCTTCCTTGATCAATTAAAACTTTATAAACTCAACAATTGGCAATGGTGGTTGTGACAACCATTGAATCATCTTGATGGGATCTTTAATGGAGAAGAAGATTACGGGTGGTTGGCACTGTGGTGGTAAATAACTTACTGATTTAATGCTCTTCAGATGTCTCCTTCTTGTAGAGTTAGAGCTTTTTCTACCCACAAATCCACATGTTATTGTGTTAACCAACCCCATTACTACTTTGAGATCTTGTTGAGGTTGATTTCCCTTTTCTCTCGCTATAAGTTCTATGGCGACCAAGTTTCTTGGAGATTCTCCTTATGTCCTCTTCTTCTTCGTCCATGAAAGTGTCGAGCTCCTCCTCTTTCTCGGCCTCCTCGGCCTCCCCTATTTTGTCCTACCAGATCACATTGAACAAAAAGCCTAGTGCTCCATAAAATATGTCTCAATTATGTCACGTACTTTGTAGCACTCCTCGGTACTATGACTATAGTTCTACTGGTTATTGCATTGAAGAGATGGGTCAACATCTAGGTGAGATGGCTTTTGTGGGGGGAGTCAAATAACCTCGAGGTTACAAGCTTCTTATGAGATGATATCCCTACTAGCATTGAGAGGCGTATAAGCCTGAAATTTACCAGATTGTATCTTCTTCAGGAAGTATATACTAACAGAAGTTATGGTGGCGGAGCCTTCCTCTTTCTCGCCTTCTCTTTCCCCTATATGTTGATATATCTGGTGAGTCAGACACATAAGACATGCATATTCTTCGGGAGATCCACATAGAGTGAATCTAAGAAAGGCTAGGGTCTTAGTACGACCATCAGGGAATGCATGACAAATGTCGGGTGTAAACCGGGAATGTTCATTGTAGCTTTTGAGAATTGAACCATATATTGATGAAGAAGCTTGGTGTCACCTTGTGTGACATGTTGTAGGAATAGGGAACAATGAACCCTCAAGTCGTTTGGAAAGGGGTTCGCGTGTGCAAGGTATGCTTCACGTGGACTTTAGGGTTGGAGTTGTGATTGTAGGTCTTCACATTCAGCCACTTCTATATGGATGGCATTCGAACTTGCATGACTTCGATCGTGAGAGTCAAAATTGATTATGTGGGCCTGCATCTCCGCCTTTAGGGGCAGCGTTTGAACCAACTTAAAGGGTATTGGTCGTATCCTCTAGTCTCCCTCTACCTACCTACTTCGGGATGAGGTCCCGCATCGGGGTGTCTCCGTAGGACCAGAAAACGAGTATCATTCGTGCGAGATTGACTTGTGTGTGTTTAATGTGCGATGACACAGGGATTCGGGGCATCTCTGGAGTTAGTAGTTGAGTTCCCTCCTTGTTGGACTCAGTTGTGTGCTTCTCCTACTTGGAAGAAATCTGTTGATGGTGCCCTAGTGGGGACTATTATGTGTACCTCTGGTGCAGGGCAACAATTTTGTCATGGATAACTTGCATGTTGCTACCATGCACCTCCTTTTGAGTCTGGAGTTTGGAAAACATTTCATCCTTAATAGTGGTCAGGGAGTTTTGAACGTTGAGCTCACTCTTTCAAAGAGTGCTTTGCACATTGGCTTTGCTTTTCTAGAGGGCATTTTGCACATTTGCTTCGATTTTCTGGAGGACAACCTCCATGTGGCTTTTGAAAGCTTTTAATAATGAAAGGTTCATTTTGACTTCTTGATCATGCTTAAAAGACTGTTATGCATGGTGGTCTAGAAAGAATTTTACCAGTACCTCACAATAGGCATTCTAATATCTCAAGATATTTTAAAGACGATTATGCTAAAACCAGAAAGTGAATAGAGTCAACCGAGTAAGCGAATAAGAGTTTACTTACAAAAGATTTTATAATGTTCAAGTTAATAAAAACATAGAGATAATGATCATGAATATTTTATAAATGAATTAAAAATTATATTTACTTCGTGATATTAGTCTCTATTTATACTATCTTCTAAATAAAGGATATGTAATTGTTATTAAATGATAGCTTCAAAAATTGAATAATCAATAATTAAATCTCTAATCAATTATCAATTATCGTAATTGAATAACATATTCGGTTGAATCTAGCACCGGATAATAGAAATAAGTTTTGTTATACTATATGTTTTTATAATATAGTTGAAAATCAAGTTCACTTAATTGTGTGTGAGAATCAAACATTTTTCAGGTTGTTTTATGAAATTGAATTTGTTTCAGTTTTTTTATATTAACTTTATCGTAATGGATTGATGGGTTTAGTTTCCTTCTCTCATGCTATTTTAAAATTATTATATTCCAATTAAAAAATAAAAGAGGATGAATTTAGTCAACTTTTCAAACTAGCATGATTCAACATAACTCACTCAATTCTTTCCCTCTAAACAGAACGTGCATTGGTCAAAGTCATAGATTTAAAACAACCTCATTTCAATTTTAAGGTCTATGATACAAAATAAGAAAAATGAACATGAATATGGATTAGTACTTCGCAAAGTGGTATGGGCAAAGAATCATTCTATTTTGAACTAAAGGTTAAAATTATCAACCACTTTAATCAAAATTCATAAATGATTAAATTGTCGAAAATTTTAAAAATAAAGGACCAAAACGAATTTTAATAAATAAATAAATAAATGTTTTCATAATAAATTTAAAATAATTATCCTTCATATAACATTTTTTTATTTTTAATTTAATTGTTCTAATAAGTATTTCATGTTTAATAACTCTAAATACTAACTTTTCACTCTAAAAAAATAAGGTACACAAGTATTTTTTAATATAAAATATTTCAAAATCATATATGATATTTCATTTTATTCTCCCACCTCCACCAAACATACCTAATTCTATGCAACTTTCTCAACACAAATAATTTCAAAATAAAATAGACAGGTTAGGACAAGAAGAAGTGGTGTCTGAATTTGGCCCATTGCGACTAAAACTTCATCAATGCGTGGCATCCCAATAAATAACCACTTCACAACCTTTTTTTTTTACACATAACATTATCATATAATTTATGTATCCATCATCTTCAACACAAAGATTCTCTTCATTTCTTAAAAAAATTAACCAACAAGATTAACTCTCCCACCTCCCAAACATAAATATATTTCACAGACAAACATTTACACATGCACACATGCACATAAAGCCAACAACTTTACGTTTCACTCACTGGTGAGAAAAAGAGGTAACTTGACTAAGAACTTACTTTAATCATGCAAAGCTCCTTGACGCGAAAGATCTCTTCTTTCACGCTAACTGTAATTCACTGTAGCCAATTAATGAGAGCTGATACAAAAACCAAAGTGCCAAACTCAGTGCATATTAATGTGCTGGTTTGATTTCAAAACATGGTTGTGTTCACGTGCTTAGCCAAATCATATGTTTAAAGTGTGTTTGGTTAGGTTCATGAGTCCCTTTATTCTAAATTAATAACTGACATGCCTAGTGAATCAGTGTAATAGCTATGTTTGTAGTGAGAAACATAAGAACATGTGTTGGAGATTAAGTTGTGGTTAAATGGAGTGAGAAAAACGTATGACATGACGAAAACCAGTAGGGTTATGAACTAAGCATATGATAGGGCAGAGTTGGGGAAAAGTGAGAGGTTTTTTGTCAGACTAGGGTGAGGTTTGTGTGGGACCCTTTTTGGTGGATTCTGGTTTATACCTGAAACTGAAAGCTATCTCATAAATTCCCATGATGTTTTTAGTCTTCCCTTCTAGGCAGGACGGCAAGGCTTCTGATTGTGCTGCTCATTCTAATGGAGAAAAGTCCCAAACAATGGTCATCAAAATGCAGATCTGCTTTCTAACATTGACATCAAATGAGGTGAATCAAGGAAGGTAAGCCATGAATCTAGAAATTGAAGTGGGGCCCATGAAATATTGTGGTCATGTGATATGGGAAACTTTTTCAAAGGTTTCCAAAGATTAATTTATCAGATGATATACTATTAACAGTATTTGTTTAAATAGCATAGTGTTTATTCAGAACACCACTATTTACTGTTCATAATCAGAATTTAATTTTGGAAGAATCGAAGTTCTATCTTCATTTTGACAGATTACTGAAAAAATAGGTCAAATTTTGATTTTTGAAAAACTGAATTCTGAATTATTTTTTCAAATTTCAAAGAAATTTGAAATTATGAAAACTTTTAAAGATTATAAATACACTCGTAAAAATAAATAATATTTTATATATAATTTTAAAATTTATTTTGCAATAATTAAAACAAATTGTTAAATTAAGTTAATATTAAACTTTTGTTAAAAAATATTAAATTATTTGATAATAAAATTTAAAAATTAATTTAAATTAATGATTTGAGAGTATTTATAATTAATGTATATATTAATTATAAAATTTGTGGAATTAAATTTGTTACAATATCTTGTTTATAATTGATGTAAGATATACACTTTGTTAAATGTAATAAATATTTAACATTTGAATAAATATATTTAGTTTGGGTTTAATGACATTTGTCAAGTTTATTTTATTGAAATAAAAATAATAAAACAGTATTTAAAACAAAGAAAGAAAACTGTTCTAAAATGAGAAATAGAATATATTAATTTAAATTATTAAAATTTTACAAATTTATTAAATATTGTTAATATTTTAATAAATATGTTGAGTTAATTATATAATATATTAAATAATGAAATAACATCTTAGAATTATTTTTCATTTTTTAAGTAGTATAGTATTTTGGAAAAACATTACTTTTTTATGCAATGAAACTTTGTGATTTAAAATTGATGATATTTTAAATTTTTTAATAATGATAAAATTATTTGATAATAAAAATTAAAAATTTAATTTCTAATTTAAAATAATTATTTAAGTTAATATTGTAAATATATATTTATTTAAATGTATTAGAAATTTTGTTTTCATTACTGAAATAATTTAAATTGAAAAACTTAAAGTAAATATTAAAGGTATGATTTATTTAAATGATAATAAAATTCATAAATTCAAATTAGAACAAATGAATCAATAATACCTACAATAGATAAATAAATTTATAAATTTATTAACAATAAAAGACATATTAATTATATAATAGTTTAAATAAAATTTATCAAAAATAATATTTAAAAAATTAAATTTTACATAATTTCAATTTTTTAAGAAAAAGTTGAAAGACTAAGTTAAAATTCAGTCTCTAAAAAACCGAATTATGTCATATCTATTATAATAATATGCCAAAATGAAATTACTTACCATGAAGAAGTGAGCATTAAAAATAAAACTCTATTGTTTGAATAAATATTACGATTACTGTGTCATCTGGAAAATATTTTTTGGGAACTGTGCTACTTTTGAAAAATATTTTGTGATATGGAGAAAGATATATGTGTAGCAGACACCTGCAATCCCACTCTCATTCTCCCACCCAAGGAAGTGTTTATAGTGTTGTGGCCATTTAATGCAATCATGGCTTCGTTGCCCTAATTGAAGTGAGTTTCTGCTTTGCTTTTCTTACAAATTTATCCTCATATTTCTTCTACCATAAATCTTAGAATTAAGATATGGTTATAATCAATAGTTATATTTTAATGATATTTTTGGATTATTAAGAATTTTAATTATAATCTAAGTTATTTATCGTTAAAAATAATAACTAATATTATATATCTAATTTACGTCAAAACTAAACTTTAAACTATTAAATTAAAAAACAAAAACCCTATCATATGTGTCAACCATTATATGTAAACTCTTAAGACTAAATTATTAAATTTTTTATTATATTCATTATATAACTATATTTGTGTTTAATTTAATTATATTTGAGGTGATATATATATTTTCCATTCTTTTTTTCTTCCCTCTCCATCACCATTGGTTGGTGGAGTGTGATGTCTTGAAGTGCTACTAGTTGTTCACTCAAGTCAATAATTACTTTTCATCTTTCGCTTTTCACCATAACTTGTACGCAAAGTGCTAAGCAATTATATTATTTATGTCTAGCTAGGCTCCTAGCTCTATAGATACTTTGCCCCTTCTACAACAATTTCACTTAAATACTTTATTCATCACTGTCACCCCATCTTTTCACCTTTTTTTAAAGAAAATGGAGATTTTCATTCAATATTAGGTTTAGGTTTAGGTTTCAGTCACTTTTTTAAAACTCATTTGTACCCCAGATGAGAAAAGAAATTGGTCATTTACACTGATAAGTTTCTAATTTTGTTAGCTTCCATTACGTTATTAAAGTATAAATAATTATAAATAAAAAGAGAAAAATTAAAAAAATACCTTTTAATACAACAAATACCTTTTTTTCTTTTAATATTGACAAGAACAATTTTTGAAATGTAAAATTTTTTTAGTGGTGCAAAATATTTTTGGGTGGAAAGCACCGGAATAGCAATGGCTTTTGTATTTCCACCAAATTTCTCTTTCTTTTCTTTTTTGTATTGAACTTTCAACCAATTACAACCAAGCAAGTTGTTCCAAATACTTGAGTTCGTAAGCAATTATTCTGGTCAGATTTTAAAAGAAGAAAAACTATCGTCTTTTCATCAAATATGAGCATTTTTCATAATGTCAACTACGTCTTCTTTGTATTAACAGTGTTCAAAACTAAACTAAACTATTTTGAACAGTTAAAAGGCTATAAAAATGTTGACTACGACATTGATATTACATGACTAACAACTTTAAAATGTTTTATTTTTAGATTTAATCACTTTTTTAATGTTATTTATTTATTTAATTCCATTACAATATTAATAAATAATTCATTTTTATTTTTAATTTTAAAATCTATTCGATTTGATCCCTCCATTCAAATTGATTTAATAATAATATTAAAATTTACAATTAGCGAAGGTTTTAATAGTAATCGATCACAGTTTTCGACTTTTAATATTTATTTTTTAATTATTAAATAACTATTTGTAATTATCATTAATTAGTGATGGTTTAAAACCCTCACCAATAGGCTATAATAATAACGATGTAAGCTAGTGATGATGAAAAGAATCAAATTGTTTCCATTTAAAAAACGATAAAATCGCACTGATTCGAAAATAAACAAATTAAATTGATAATTTATTAATAATAAAATAAAAAATAATGAAATCATATAATGTAATTAAACCATTTTTAATATTAAGTGGAATAGGAGTAGTGTTGGTGAAAACTAAACCCTAAAGTTAAATAATATCTTTTTAAAAGAATGTTTTGTTGAAAGTATGAATTTGTTTTCAATAATGTGTTAAACATGATGTCATTACATGAAATTTATTAGAAAAAAAAAGTATGATTATGGTGAATTAAACCAAAATATAAAAGAAAAAAAAAAACCAAAAGGTTTATCCTTATGTTAAAAAACAACAAAACAAAGAAAATCAAAATTGAGAAATATAAACCCCTTCATTATTCTTTATCGTAATACCCACTCTATTAAGTTTTTTAGCAGTTTTGAGAAGCATCCTTCCTTAATCTCTCTGATTTTTTAGAAGTCTAAATACACCCTCCTAACTCAACTGAATTACTATGGAATCCTCGCTCCACTCAATCAACCAAGTATTTAGAAACTAACTTACATTGCTCCTCAAATTTAGAATAAAGAACCTGAGTAAATTACGCCCCTACAACATGTGGCTACAGTCCCACAAGACAAGAACCAATAGCAGTTCAATGCAAATCATAAGGGAACGAAACCCCTAAACTTTCAAATGAGCAGCCACCGTAGAATCAAACTTAACCTTGACAAAATCATGAGAAACTATTCTAGTGGTTTTTCAACAATTATAGAAGCATTTTTATGTCATGTACTAAGCTTGTAGTGTGATTGGATCAGATTATCATGATTATCAGAGTCTAATTTAGAAGTCTCCTCGTCTAGTATATTCACCCACCTTTTAAAAACCAAACTCTGCATAGAAAGAGTCAGATCATATAGTCAAGTCACCCTTAGGAAAAATATGTTGTATTTGCTAAACATTCTGAACTGGAGAGACCTGCTAGACTTGACATCTTTTCTAAACTATCTTCATGATCATAATCATTATTAGAAGCGACAACATTATCTCTTAAAGAAAATGGTTTAGAGTTATTACCAGTAATAATATTAACAACATTAATTATCTCTATATGTAGTTTCACATTTTTCCTCCGTTGTCTTAAGTTGGATTTAGGAACATAACATCATTTAGACTTTATTTGTTATCAAGCCTATAACTTTGAAAATAGTGTCTACAAGCATATAACATAATGACGAATATTTTATATAAACTAAAATTATTTTAGAAGTGAAGTTTGTAAATTTTTATATACTAAAAAATAAATTGTCTAACTATATATATATTTATGGAGTAACAATTTGATGACAGAGTAATATAATATTTGATAACTAATAACAATTATATACGTTTTAATTAATTAAAATTATATTTGTAATTTTAACTAACCTAAAATTAAATTATGTCTCCTTTATAAAAATATTTTAAATACAATTACTAGATGATACAAATGAATAACAATTATCTTAAATAATATGTAACATGATTCTTTTGCTTACTTTATGTATATTCTTTATTATTCGTATTCTTTTGATATGATTTATAATTCATATTACACAAATTTTTAGTATTCGTCACCTTAATTCAACACTCATTGCACAAATATAAATAAATAAATAAATAAATATATATATATATATATATATATATATATATATATATATATATATATATATAGATACACAGAGGGTGCTAATTGATTTTTTACCAATAATTCAACCAAATTTTTAAAACATATCTATTATATTAGTAATATATGTCAATATCAACTATGTAATAAACTGGTGTGTTAAGTTGTTTTAATTTAATTAATGATGTCAAATTCGAATATTAACACATGTATTCGTTAAATTATTAAATACTTGGAGAAAGATGTCTGTTGTCCCTAATGATCCTACTGATTAAATATAATGTTCTAAATTAAAGAACTCTGATGATCTACTCTTAACTTTTATCTAAGTTTAAAGCAGACTTTAAATATAATTTACTATACTTTTATTTAAATTAGAAATTAATAAATTCCATTTGATGAATTATTTTCAATGAGCAAGAAAGTTAATGCATAATTTTCTTCTAGACACTTTTGTTTGTAGGAAAAATTTATAATTTTAATTTTAAAATGGAATCGTTGACGGTATTTTGTAAATATGTATTATAAAAGCTACAAATATTCTATTCTATATATTGTGTGCTACATATACATATAATTTCTTTGAAACTTTTTATTCTAAAAGCAAACTTATGTTTCCCACTATTTAGAATCCACTACTTCTAAATTTCCCATTTATTCTTAGATACAACAATATCTTTGCCATGCTATTGGAAAAAGACATAGATTATTCGAGCATCAATGAAATTAGTGGAAAATCGTTTTAGTCTGTCTTAATTAGAATTGAAAACTTACAATGACAATAACAAGTGTAACAGCTTTCATAATTTACACTGCAAATATGTGATAGAAAATATATATCTATATTAGGATTAATAGTATTAAAAATCAAGTAAAATTGAAAATAAAATAGTTGCAAGAATTAGGATAAAATGAAAAAACAATGAGCTTATCTTTAAAGAAAAAAAAATATCAGCTATTAATGAGAAGAGGAAACAAACAAGATTATTGGAGGTGGACCCAGAAACCGATTGGGGTTTGATTGCAAATAAAAGTTCATATGACTTTAGCTATATGAAAGCATTTTCCATACGAATGCGACCCCAATTGAGCAAGGTGGATCATGAGTGACTCGACTATCACATTACTTATTTCTTTCAAAAACTTCAAAGACAATTATTACTATTTGACGTAGTGAGCATAAAAAGAGTATAGCAGGTTCAAGTGCTTTGTTTAATGATTTTATATCCTTGAGTAGCAGCAATTACTTCTCTTTTTCTTCATAATTATGTTTAGATCTTGTCTCCCTCTTCTTGTGATAGCTCTTAGACTAGAGTCAAGTACCTAATTTTAGCCTTTACCCTATGGTGAAAAGTGAACATGCTTTACCCAAGAAGGAAATTAATTAATGTGTAATAGTAAATTAATCAACTTTAATTTCCATTTGTAGAATTCAACAAAAGTTAATTAAAATCATTTTCTCCTTCCTCACGTTTATTTATACATCTCTCTCAATCACAGTCAAAGCTGTAACACATTATTACTAAATTCAAGAATTAGAATCCAAACCAACCTTGAGCTATTAGTCATTTTCATCAAGCTATGTTTAAGAAGAATTAGTGGTGACTATATTTGGCTAGTTTTGAATACTAGCTAGCTTATTCCTTGGTTGAGGTTTGTTTACTTCTTCGGTCACTTTCAAGGGATCTTAGGTAAATTGGGTTGCTGTACAAACCAATCGCATAGGACAGGAATCCAAGTAATTAAATTGAAGGTTGCTACTAATTAAAGTGATGAGTATTTTCAAAATCCAATGCGTTGAGAAACATTTATTCTTTTAGTTGGTAAAACCAATCCCCATTGAGTAAGCCACATGAATACTTAATTTTCTTCCGTTCCATGGATTAAGGTGGTAGATTGATGCATGATTGATTTTTAATTCAACTGGGAGAGGTGAGACAAGGAAGAAAGGAAAAACAAAATTAAATGTACGAGCGACATGCATTGAATAATTGATAAAACTCTAAATTAGGCTTGTGAGTTTATTTATAATGATAGCTCGTTCGTACAAAAATATAGTATAGTTATCCAAAATGACAACTCAAAAACAAGATTTGTCCTTTTGCTAAAAAAAACCATTGTCTTGTTCACATACTATAACAAATAAGATTGCAAAACTACAGAGTATTGTTGGATATTATGCAAAATCTTTTCTAGGGAAGTGATATATTCAAGATAAATTTCCATATTAAAAAGAGCTTTTATATAAATTAAATTGTAATTTTAAAAAAAATTCAGTATAATCACTATAAATTAAATTATTCAATTTCATTAAACATATTCTTCTTTCATGTTCATTGAGACCATTTGGTAAGACTTGTGTTAAAGAACTGTACATTTGTGAATGGTCTTCTATGTTGTTATCTTTGACTATTTAAAAATATTTTCTATAATAGTTGTTTGTTAATGATAATGCTTTTTACTAGTATAAGATATGCAATTTATGAGGTCTTTTAAAGATGATTTATTTGAATCATCATTGAAAAAAAATAAGGTGAGGTCATTCAAAGATGATTCATTTGAATCATCATAGAAAAAAATAAGGTAGTGTAAATTTTTAATATATAGGGATAGAAATAATCTTTATAAATAGTCTTAGAATTATGGTATAAATAATATAATGTAATAATTTTAAAAATAATCATTGTTATACTCATTTAAAAATTGTTATAGGTTTGGTTTAATCTCTTTAGTATTATTTTTTTTCACTTTTAATTTCTCTGGTATTTTTATCTTTAACAAGTTATTTCTTTTTATCTCTTATCATTATTATTTCTTGTCTTTCTATTGTCTTGGTATCTATTGATAATGAGTGTAGGTTGACTCTCATATCTTTTATTTGTTTATGCCATTAATATTTCTATTGTATAATTAAGGTATGTAGCACTTAGTTTTTATATGTCATAATTGATTATCACTTTAGTAGACATATATAATCAATTAACCAAGAGGTAGACAATGAAAAATTATTTCATGTAAAGAAAATTGATAAAGTACTTTGAAGCGACTACTAAATAGAAAAAAATGGTCAAAGGGTCATCTCCTTTATGGGATGCCTTAGATGATTTTTCCCATGTTAACTAAAGCACCTACATATCTATAATAGTTTAATGCTTTGAAAGTCATATAGAGTAATTAATAATTTTGTCAGTCCATTCAACACAAGTCTAACCAGTTATTCACATGGGAGAGTTACTAGTGCCAAATTAAATTATCAATGCAATACACCAAAGTCAGTTCACATTGTTATCTCCAAAAAGCTTGGTTTGATAAAAAAAAAGAAACACATGAAGTAGAAAAAAATAAATAAATTAGGCTATGGTCGAACCTAAGTTGGTTTAGGTAAGATAAACATGAGATAAGTCTCATATTGTGCACTCAATCTAAATATGAGAACGTGCATCACTTTTATTTGTCACAATCAAAAAGTCATTCACTGCAAAATTTTCTAAGACTTGATCAATCATCCCTCTACCCTGTTTCTTGTTTCTGATTTATCACTCCATCTTCATCAAGTGAAAAATTAAGGCAGATGCATTATTATTTCTCAACTTAGTGTAAACCACTCGTAAAAACTATCTTGCAAGAAACTCTTGCAAGAAACTCTTTCAAGTAATAAGTAGTTTTAAATTTTTTCTTTAAAAAAAAATAAAAAAAAGTATAAAGAAACATCAAAATACTAAATCATACCTAATTATCAATATGAGAGATAAAAATAAATAGATTTTTAGAGATGTTATGATATAATGAAAAGAAAAAAATATATAAACATTAGTGTTTAAGAATAATAGATATTTATGTGTAATTATTATTTAACACTATTTATTTTTAATATTCTGACTCCAGTTTAAGGAAACATAGATTATATTAAAAGGAAAGTATAATTATAAAGATATTAAGAAATAAAGATGCATTTATGTAAGATACATTAATTGATCTAAGAGTAAAAATTCAAGTAAACTAATAATACTTTTAATATTTTAAATTAAAATGAATTAAAATAAATAGAAAAGTGCTAAAATTCTAAAAAGGTAATTAAAAGGCCATCAAAATAAAACTATGCCATTTTATAAAAAATAAATAATATATAAAAGGTCTACGAGATAGGTTAAGATAACAAAAATATGGCGATAGGCTTGATTCATGATATAACTATCATTGGTTGAAGTCATCTCATGAAATGAAATGTGTTAGATTGGATTTTTCATAACAACAAATGGGTTGACATCAAAGTACATGATTTATCAGAGAACATTTATCGTCAGCTTGGCATAGTACAAAAACAAAAGAGAAATGGAAGAGGAAAAAAAACTTAAAAACAATTTTTTAAAATTGAAAAGAATGATTAAAAAAAAGCATTTTAGTTAATAATTAAGAAGAGTTCTGGGATAGAAAAGTCCAAATAATTTGGTAAAGGATGGGATAGAAAAGTCCAAATAATTTGTTACAGGAAAGGATGTATGCGTGGTTAATTAAAATTGTTGACCAAAATAATGTAGGTATGAAAAAGCAAAAGCTGCTAAAAATTGAAATGTAGTGTGCAACCGTGTATTCAGTTTGCAGACAGAGTGAAAAGACAAGTCAAATGTCAAATCGGGGCTCTTTGAAATCATAAGACCGTCAGTGCCTGTGCTGTCAATCCATGCCATTTTTCCATTTTCTTTTTCACTTTCAATCTTAAACTCAGATATCATATCCCATTTTCATTATGAACCCCCATAGCATACCATAGCTTAGCTTAACCCACCACAGAATTTTTGTGAATATAAACTAATAATAGAATCTTTTTAGTGTAAGAAAAAAAATTGAGAACAGTGGCATCACCCTTGTCACGTGCACTGCTTCTTGTCTAGCTTCAATATAAAAACAAATATTATAAGGAAAAGGAAGAATTAGTTAATAAACAGTTACAGTTAGATGTAAATGCGTGTCGGTATTAGGAACGATTTCCGATGACTCTAACATGTCCGAACCGGTTAATTAAACCCGCCCGACACGCTTTCCTACGCTATCAGCCTCCTCTCCACTACTTCCATTATTGTTTTTCGGGTCAAACTTTATAAACATTTTTTTTAACATGTAGATTAACAAATTAGGCTTAATAATAATAATAATAATAATAATAATAATAATAATATAAGTTGATGTGTTTTAAAAAAAATTACTTTTTCATTTCTTTTAAATATTCTTAATTTTAGAAAACAATTAATACAATTTTAATTATCTATAATTGTTAAATTTTCAATTCCAAAATATGTTTCTTCTTAAATCTTATAGCTGTTATGCTCTTCAATTCTATATAAAAAAATGTCTTAAAATCACGCATGTCTCCTAATCTCGTTACGTGATGATTACGTATAACTGAATTAAAAAATGAACCAAATTATAGGTTATAAGATTTTAAGGGTAAAATTTTAATATCATGCGAATAGTTAAATAGATTTGTAATAAATGTTGAGGTTCTTGGATGAATGAAATGAATTTATTCAAATAAAACTGTTAACTAGAAATTAATATAGTTAAAATTTTACTCTAATTTTATCTTGTTAGGTGGAACACCTCTTCATTAAAATTAAAATTTTACTTTTTTGTTTTCAATTTTATAATTTATTTTTCCAGTGAATTAGATTTTAATTCAAACAAATTTTTTTTCTTATCATTTTAATTTTTATTTGATAAAATTCTTGTTAGGCATCACTACGAACTTTGGCATATCAGCTAGGCTGGTACCTTAAAGGTCAACAATCATATGCCATACATGAAACATATAATTAAAGAAAAAAGAAAAGATACAAAACTATGGGAAGACTAGGCCAAACCCATAACAAGAAAAAAAGACAAACACTCTCCAATCAAGCTAAACAAAACGAAATTGAGGGAATTGATACCTATTGTGAAAAAAAAGTTTAATTTAATAACAACAGATAAGACATCATACCATTTAAAATCTAACTTATTTTCGAGACTTAGCGAAGCCAACTTCTCAGCACAATGGTTTCCAACACGTAATATATAAGAAACTCTAAACTCAACTTCTTGACATAACTTTATAAACTTTCTCCATCTCTCTCTCAAATACCATTGAATGAGATTAAACAAACTAAATCCTTGACAAAGCAGAGAAGAGTCAATTCAAACAAATTTCAAATTCAATAAAATTAAGAATATTGAATAAATGAGTTTTAATTAAAATAAAATTTAATTAAGATACTTCCAAAGTGTGTAAAACACAATTCTTGCTCAGTCAGGAGCATCTCTAATAGTTTTATCTACAACATCATCTACTCTTGTATAACACACAACCATCACAGACTTAAAACACAAACACAACCACAAGATAAGTAGGATAAACTAACAATTTAAAATTTTTTTAAATCAATAAATTAAACAACATAACACTTATGACATTTCTAATTCACATCCAAAACAATTTACTAAACATCTATATGATTCCCATCAACTCACAAAACAACATGCATAGACACTTGACTTTACTTCCGGAAGACTCGTGCATTGCATCAGACTCAAAGACTGACACCTATCATACAACCTCCCAACTGTGAATCCACACAGGCCCACACAATGAATCAATTGTTCTTGTATGACAAGGTTAGTTCATATGGTCTTTTTGATTGGTAATCTTCATCTATTTTATTTCAATATACCACTAGAGTCAAGATACCTCCTTATTGATCAAATCAACAATGTACATCCTAAACAATCTCAAACTTGGTATTTTTTTTTCTAAAAATATTATGTCTCAATTACACACCACATAATTCAACATCATAACATACATTATTCCCTTCAAAACTCATCTATCTTTTCTTTCAAACTCACATACCATTCATTTCAAAATAATCCAATATATCTTCACATTCTCATAAACATTCCATATAATTCATGAAAACACGATCTTACAACTAATATAGCATTCATTAATACCTATTAGATATACAACTTTCAGAAATCATAAAAATTCATAGAAAAATGAAGCTAACTAAATTATTGGGCAACGCCTAGCATAACTCAAACCCGAGAGCCCCTTCTTTGTAATGCACCTGACGCAGGAGAATTGTGCCTGACGCCAGTTAAACCCGAGAGCACCCCTGATACTCTGCGCCCGATGCTGAGGAAGTGATGTCTGACGCCATGGAAGTGACATCCAACATTGGCTAACCTAAGAGCAAGTGCTATCGAAATGCGTCTGGCACTGCCGATACCGTGCCTAACACTGTTACATAATTTTTAGAAAACTCTATTTTCCCAAGATTCATACTCTTAATCAACTTCACAATGTGTGTCCATCTATGTCAACTCATACTACCCTTGTATCCTAAATCAACTATCTCTATACTTTCAAAATTACTTATTGAAGTTTCAATATACACATTTTGTTTATCATATTCAAGTATTGTATCACTTTAAAAATCAACATACATAGATATCAATACAAATCATTAAAGCTACTATCATAATCAATCTAAATCAACAATTTTAATACAATAATCCAATCAAAACCTACAAGAAAGTTTGGAACATGGTGACCACGTCACCCCCACATCCAAATCTTCTAACATAAGATTATATTTAAAAGTAAAACTAACATCTATTAAGGCAATTTAGCTAGCTTCACTTAGTTGCTTTAGAAGTTGAAAATACCTACAAAGAGCTATGATCCTAATGACAACAGAGATAACCTAACATGCATCACAAATTTCTAAGCAATGATTTGACACATTCCAAGGACCTAGAACTAATAAGGACACATTTTGATGCCTCAAGGACCATATGCAACAAAATGACTGCCCATATATATATAAAACTCAAAACTGACTCAAGAAAAAAGGATAACATTTGAGCTTACTCAAATCAAAATTCTAATCGGCTAGAGTTGCTCTAAACACTACTAGGAATTTATACTATAAGAAAAAAAAACTATTTAGAAATCAATTTTTAGCTACCAAATGAAATAGTTGTTATTTGTGAGCAAAATAATCAGCAAATTAGGTTTTAATTGCTAAATAACTACAAAATAAAAATAATGATTGAATTTAGTGACTAATTAAGTCAAGATAATTGGTATCTAACATTAGTTACTAAGTTTTTAGTCACTTATACCATTAAATTTTAAATTAGAATAAACAATTAAAAATAAATACTTCTTGAAACACCCTTTTAGAAGATTTACACAATGTAAAGAAATTATTCAATTACCTATTGTATACACCAAACATTGGTTCCAAATTTACAAATCAAAATACAAGAAAAAGACAAATTAGTTACAAGTATACAATAAAATCATTTTACAATATGATCTTTCTTTCTTGATGAACCTTGAAGAATCTTTCTTCAAAACAAATGTATTATGTAAAAGTACTTTTGAAATAAATTTTTAGATCACAATAGAGTTTTTCACCTAAAAAAACATGTAAAATTGATGTTTGAATCAAGTAGAGATCTTCCTTTTAAAAATATTTTAGATAATTAATAAAAATGATCTATTATTGTTAAATATAATCAATTATATAATGTTCATTTATCATTTCAGAAAATACTTTAGTAATAATGTAATAATTCAATTGATTATTATTTAAATCTAAGCTATTATTTTCCAAATATTGAGTTTTTGAAAAAGATCAATATAATCAATTATGTCGTAAGGTAATAGATTATAACCAAAATGTGTGAAATATTCTTTTGCATAAAATAATCGATTAATATTGAATATAATTGATTAATGTGGAACCTAGGAAAAGAGTTTTGAATTGAGATAATAAATTAATGTTTTAACATGCTCAATCATTTTTTAGGTATGTGAAAATGGTGTTTGCTTATCTACACATAATTGATTATACATTTATTCTAATCAACTATATGTTCATAAGAAATGAAAGATGGTTTCAAAACAAGTTTATGATTGAGAATCTCATAGAAAATAATCACACTTTATAAATTTATCATACTATATGGAGAAGATTCCAAGACATATGTGTTGGGAGAATCGAGGAGAGAAACACCGGGGAGATCAACAAGAATGAGACAAGAGCCAACCCATATAAGGAAATGACACCACCTTCAACCAAAAACCTTAAGGCATTAAGTTTGCGGATCTTCTTTCTTATATGTTGCTCAACTTTCTCCTTTCTACTCAATGTGGGACTTAGACTCATACTTGAATACCTAGCAATCTCCCCCTCAAGTGAGAGTCGCTCCTCTATATTGATATACTCCTCCTCGAGCGGAAGTAAAAGACCCCTTACTTGTACCGCCGTTCACACACTTATACGGGACACGCTTGCCTGAAACTTCCATCAAGAAAACTTTCGATACAGGGTCAAATTCAAGCCGCAAACCATCGGCTCTGATACCACTTGTTAGGTAATCCAAAAGGGCAAAATCGGGGAGATCAACAAGAATGAGACAAAAGCCAACCCATATAAGGAAATGACACTGCCTTCAACCCAAAACCTTAAGGCATTAGGTTTGTGGGTCTTGTTTCTTACATGTTGCTCAACTTTCTCATTTCTACTCAATGTGAGACTTAGACTCACACTTGCATACCTAACAATATGTGCAATGTAGACATCATCAAAAGAACATCTAGATACTTTTAGTGTCATTTGCCAATAATCTCCACCTTGTTTTATGATGACCAACCAATTACTTCTTGAAAAAAATCAATAAACCATTCTCCACTTTGGACATGATCGAAAAGTAAGGAAGATATTGATTCATGTTATTAATAATCGATTAACTGCTAGATATGAACAAATTTAAAACACTAAGAAATAATCAATTATATTTTAGTGCAATTTATTCATTGATACATAAATGTAAATTAACATTCAAGAACACAATCAATGAGTGCAAGAAATATCTAAAAATCCCAATTCACTTTGAATTGTATAAAATCTATCTCTCGATAAGGGTTTTGTGAAAATATTTGCTAACTATTTTATATTATCAATATATTCAACTATACAATCACCTTTAGCTATATGATCCCTAATAAAATGGTGTGTGATATTAATGTGCTAGTCACTAAAGGCATGATTGGATTTTTTTTGTGATGGTATTGTCACATTTCAATGGAATGTGATTAAGAAAGATGTTTAAATCTTCCAACTGGTACTTCATCCATATGAAGTGAGCACAATAACTACCATTTGCAATATATTATGCCTTACTTGTTGGTAGAGCCACACATGGTTTTTAGAATGGCATAATACTAAAGAACAACCTAATGTATAACATTTACTAGTAGTGATTTTTCTATTCAATTTGCATCCACCAAAATTACAAACACTATATCCTATTAAAATAATTTCAGTACCTTTAGGATAGTTTAAGCCAAGGTTATTAGTTCCTTTTAAAATACAAAAAATCCTTTTCATAGTAGGTAAATGACATTCTTTAGGTGTAAATTGAAATCTAGCTCAAACAATTACACTATGTAAGATGTGAGGGCTGACTAGTAGTCAAATATAAAAGAGATCTTATCGTACCTCTATATTATGTTTGATTTACTAGTTTACGTTGTTCATAAACATCCAAGTAACATGTAGTAGCCATAGGTGTTGTTGATTCTTTGCAACTACCCATGCTAAATCTTTTAATAATTTAGTACAATACTTAGATTGGTATTAGAACCAATACTTAATTCTATATTCCTTTAAGGATTTATAAACCATTTTTAAATGAGTTATTCTCAATAACAATAATGAAAGGAAACAATCATATAGCCGCAAATTGCTTGAAGTGCCCAAAATTGTTTGGTTTGGTAAAAAATAACCAAGGTCTACACAACCTAAAGGGTATTATTTATAAAATTTTGAAAACTCATGAGATATGAGTAAATTATATTTAAAATCATATGACTAACATGCCAAATTGTGCTTTTGGATAACCAACTCTACATATGAATATTCCATTCTTGACTTGTTTGATTTCCAAACCAAGAAAGAAGGGCAACTCATCCATATTTGACATATGAAATTCCTACCGCATGAATTTTGAAAACTCCTTGTACAAAACAATATTGGTACATCCAAAATTATGTCATCAATATATATTTTTATAAAAAAATTATATCATTTTCAATTTTTTTGATAAATAAAGTTGAGTTTACATTACCTCTTTCCAAACCATTTTGAATCAGAAATTCACTATGCCTTTCATACCAGGATCTAGGTGCTTGTCTTAGTCCATATAAGTCTTTGTTTAACTTGACACATGATTTAGATGTTCAAAATCGTTGATAGAAGGTTGTTCTACATATACTTTCTCTTTAATAATTTTTTTTAGGAAGGTGCTCTTCACATTCATTTAAAACAATTTAAAATCTATGCTACATGCTATAGTAAGTAAAATTCTTATAGCTTCGGGTTTTGCTCGGTTTCATCATAATTAATTCTTTTCTCTTGCCTATGTTCTTTAGCAATAAGTATTGTCTTCTTTTTTTACAATTAGTCTTGTATCATTTAGTTTATTTTCTAGACACCCAATTTGTTCCAATTACTTTTAGTGACTAATTTTGTAGTACCAATTCCTAAACATAATTTTTCTTAATTTAATTTAGCTCTTCTTGCATTGCTATATGCCAATATTCAATATTTAAAACATATTCAATAGATTTTAGTTTTTCTTGACATACAAAAGCGATATTCATACACAACTGACCTAAGTTTCTTATTCTTGATAGTTCTTTTGATATACCACCAATAACATTCTCTAGTGAAAGATCAGATGAAACTCTCCATTCTTTAGGTAGATTTCATGTATATGATGATTTTACATCAATGTTTTATTCTTCTATTTGGATATGTAAAGGTTCCTATGTCAAATATGAACTTGTATCAAGTACATATACACTTTTGTTTGACTGAAAAGACTTGTCCTTGTAGTCTAGTGATTCATAAAAAAACATGTATTGATTCTTCAAGAGTCACTAATAGAAATTATTGATTTACTGACGGATTTTCATCTGTAGGTAAATTTATCATTACCAATGGATTTGTTTTCAATGAAAAAAATATGTAGGTAATTTACCTACGGATTTTATCTACGAAAAATTCACAAGTAATTACATACGGATAAAAATTTGTACGTAAATTTATGATTACCTATTAATTTGTTAGATACAAAAAAATCCATAGATAATTTACCTATGAATTTTATCTATGAAAAAAATTCGTAGGTACCTACAGATTTTTTAGTTGATGTTGCCCTAGCTTACTAAACAAGGTGGTTATGTTCATTATAGTGAAATCTCTTAATTCGTAAAGAATAGTAACTTTTGGTTGCCATGACCTATTTAGGCCTTTTAGAATCTTGACGTTGAGTTCTTCTCTATCAAAAGTCTTTCCAAGAGTAAGAAGATGATTTACTATGAGTGAATCTTGTTTGAACATCATAAATGATTTCTCATGGTAGCATTCTAAACATCTCATACTCTTGTATAAGAGTACTTTTCCTTACTTTCTTAACTTTTTTAGTTCATTCATGAGAGACTTCTAACATTCCTACATTTTCTTAGTTAAAGAACATACTGAAACTCTATAAAATTCATCAAGAGTTAAAGCAAAAGATATAAACTTTTAGCCATTACATCTTAACATGCTCCTTTGTTTTGATCACGAGTCCATAGAGAAAACAACAACATTATCAATAATTATAGTTTGTTCAAAAGGATCATTTACCACTGCATCCCAAACCCTCTTATCAACATATATTAAAAAAAACGTTCATTATAAATTTCCAAAAGGACAATTTTCTCTAGCAAAAAGAGGAGATTTGTTTACAGATGAACTCTCGATAAATATTTTGGAATAACTATCCATTTTGGATCAAATGTGAATAACTTTCAATAACACGTTTTAGATATCAATTTTAAATAAAAAAATAGGTAAAAACATAACCAAGAACTCAATAAGGGGGTTGAATTGGTTTAAGAATGTCTTTTAAAAATATTAAAGAAAAATTTTCTTAAATTATTGTTAATAAGAGAAACTAACTTCAACAATCAATTAATACAAAAAATAAAAAATAAAAAATTTAAGATAATGATAGAAAGATGAAACAAAAAAACACACAAATTTTTTATGTTAGTTTTTCATTCTTTCCAAATCTACATTTAGTTAATCCAAACAACTTGAGTTAGATTTTTCATAAAATCTTGAAAGAAATTAAAAATCATCACTTCTTTGAAACACCATTCAAGAAGCCTTACACAAGGTAATTAAATCGTTTAATTACTTATAATACACACATCAAACAATCATACAAGATTTACAAATCAAAATATAATAAAAAGATAAATATCACATTATAAGTGACAAGTTTACAACAAAACAATCCTAATTTATAATCTTTCTTTCTTGATGAACCTTGAAAAATGTTTCTTCAAAACAAATATAGTACTCTTTAGAACAATTTCTAGATCACAATAGAACTCTCTATCTTGAAAAAATTGAAACGGTGTTATTTGAATAAAAAAGAGGCCTTCCTTTTAAATAATTGATCAAAGTAATAAATTATTATTAAAGATAATAAATTATTATGTTCCTTTATGAATTTTGAAAACACTTTAGTAATAATTAATTATTATTTGAACCTAATCAATTATTTTTGAAAAATTGATTTTTTTTTAAAATTCAATATAATCGATTGTATTAGAAAAATGTGAAATCTTTTTTACACGTAATAATTAATTAATATTCAGTATAACTAATTAAATGCGGAACCTCTAAAGAGTTTTTTGCACTGATATAATTAATTGATGTTTTAATATAATTGATTATTTTTAAAATCTGTAAAAAATAACTTTATTTATACAGAATTGAGTATATACTTATTCTAATTGGTTATATGTTTATGATGAATAAAAAAATAATTTTAAAACATATTTATGCTTGAAAGTATCATACAAAATAGAATATAGTTTATCATATACTACTTTGACAATCAAGAAAAAGAAGAATCTAAGACATATGTTTAATATAGACATCATACAAAACATCGAACTACTTTTAGTTTGTTTTGCCAATAGATTAACACTAAAGTCATTAGTATGGCATAAGTCTATATCAATAATGTGATTCTATTATTACTAGATATTTCTATATGAAATTACTATATATTAATACATTAAATATTAATATAATACTTAGCATAAAATTGATATCTATTAATACATCACATATTTCTAATTTACCTTCAATTCTTTTTTTCAAATTCTATTTTCTAATTAATTTATGCTTAGCGATAAGTAAAATTTAGGGCTGTATTTGGCTGTAAAATATCTATATTAAGAATATCTTTACTTTAAAATTGTAGTAGAATTAACGTAAAAAGAATCAACGTAAAAAAATGAATTTATTTTAAAATGTGCCATATAAAACCATTTTTAAAGTATAACTTAACATTTAACAAATTTTACAATTACAAGCAATTTATTTATACTTTGATTAAAAGGAGCTAATAATATAAATATTTTAGCGTGTGGGTCAATTATAATTTGATGTTAATAATTTTTTATACATTCATAAATTTTGTATTGTTTCGGAGTTAAGATTTATATATACTCTATTGTTTTTAACTCATTGAAATTCTTTTAATGAATAATACAACTATAATAGAACAATTAAACTTTAAAATCAACAATATTTTATATTTTGTAATTATCTTTAACGTAACTTAATGTGAGTTTGGAATAATTACAACTTAAATAGATTTATAATATTTTTTTGTAAAAAAAAAAATCAAATTCTAGTATTTAAAATAATTAACGGTATAGTACACAATATAAATTCACTTTTAAAATTTAAAATTTTCAATAAGAAGTCACCTTATAGTGTCTACTCTTTTATTACAATGCTATCAATACAATATTCGTATAAGGGTTGGGTACCTTAATGCCCCATATAATTATATAATATTTTTTGCCGACAAATAAATAAATAAAATATTCGTATAGTTAATTAAGGTGATTGCTTATTTAAAGTGTGAGAAGTGTCACGAATACAATTTCTAATACAACATTTAATTGTTTAAAATTGATTTAAAACTAAAATTTAAAAGAAAAATTCATGAAATAAAACAAGAGACTTACGATTTTTTTATAAATTTTTTATTGAACTTTTAGATTTATTTTTTAAATTATATGAATAGAAATATAGTTTACTTAACAATTTTATTATTAATAATAAGTTTTCATCTGTACACAAACAGGGATTAAGGGATTTTTACAAGCCACATCCATTTTTAAGATTCATGTTTCTGACATGTAGGGCCAATCACATGAACTTAAAAAGAACTTAACCCAAAGAGCGAAGAAAATTGGAAAGGGCATAAATTAGTTTTGATTATTTTTCTCTTTGTAGATTTTAGGATTTAATAATTGAAAATAATATAACAACTACTATTTTAGAATAAAAGTAAATAAAAGACCATTTTTGAAATGGAGTATACTATAAATTATTTTTAACAGTTATGAATAAAATAAATTGGAACACTTGAGGGGTGTTCCAACCCTATTATAAATATAATAAAAAACTTCCTACTACCCTACTCTAATCCACCTTACAATAATCACTGTACCACCATATAATATTTATCTATAACAATAAGACCTGTTCCTTTCGTGACACTGTGCTCAACCTCACAAGATACAGAGTAAATAAGTAAGTGAAATAAATGAGACCAAAACCCAATATACAGAAACACAGTACTTGTATAGTGCTTCTTGTGAACAATGACTATAAGACTCAACTTTACATATTTTTCATATAATTCCATTACATAATAGCCTGTATTATAATTTTAATTTTCACCAAAGCTCAGTATAATCCCCTGTGATGTGTCTTCCAATTTGACGATTTCCAAAGGTTCAAAAAGCTTCCAGCAGTCCACACTTTCAATTCTAGCTACCAAGCATGTTTCATTATCTACCTTGGAATGCATTAATTACCTGCACAATAACAGAGCACAAAATATTGCCTCCCTCCTTGACCCAGACCTTACCAATTGCTTCTCTTAACCTTTTTTATATGGATGACTATTTTAATTAGGGACCGTACCTAATCCTCTTTATGACATGTTTTATTTTAGACACTGTAATGGACATATTAACCATTCTGACAATGAAAAATAAAGTTCAATATTTTTATAGTTCACCCAATGAAATATACTTTATAATTGCTATATATTGTCATTAATATTTTTTTATCTCATTACAACTCAAAATTATACTTTATTTAAGAGTTGAATTTAAAGATAATTTATATTAATATTTACTTAAATATATTTTAACACTAAAAGGGATAAGAGTTTGTGATGTTTGTGACTCCTTCGGTAAAGATGTTGTATTATATTAAAGGACAAGGAATACAAATCGACTTCGAAGCAAGATATTAAAAAAATGATATAATTTAGATCTCTTATCTTCTTGCTTCTGCAACTCCATAAATACATAGAAGAGATAACCTAAAAGAGAGAATATAGAATTTGAATTAGAAAAGAAAAGGAAACGAAAGAAAGAGACAGTGAGACTGGAAAAGGGAGATGTTGGTAGAAAATATTTGAATAGAAAAAAAATGAAAGATTAATATTTTTAATTAAAAATATTTTTTAACAATTAATTTCGTCCTATAAAATGTATAAAATTTATTATATGTCAGTGTAAATACTATCAGATTCACAGTACATATCATATCATACTTTGTCTACAACTTACACAAATCAAATTATTTACATATGATATGATTTATTCAGAGCATTTTATACACTAAAATATTGGAATAAATTCCAAAGAAATATTTAAAAATTTCATATACCCGTCACTTTATAAGGTAGTAAAACAAATTCTAAAATAATCTTTCAAATATTTAAAACATTACAAATCTGTCAATGTTTAGACACATTAAAATCTCACCTATGCCAAAATCACCTTTTGAGTCTAAATTCTCTGCAGAGTTTTAAATGAGAACTGAAAAACTAAGATAAATTGAAAAAAAATAAAAATCAAACACACTTCTGTTGACTTCAAATAGAAAAAGGTTAATTAAATACCATATACATGAAGTCAGTTTGAAATCCACCCTTCTTTGATTGTTACTAGTACTACACTGAATTTACATTTCTGTTTGTGTGAGTGATTCTGGAAGACAGTTTTTTTTTTTTCTTATATTTAATACTCTGATATTTATTTATAGTTTTTCGTCAATAATAAAGAGTTAAGCATGAATGACAATTATTTATTCGAGCTAAGGAAAAAAGATATTATAAAATTTAATTAGGTCGTGGCCCAAACTCAAAATTATACAACTTGACTCCATATTTTTTTCAATATAATTCTTTTAAATATTGCTACCACTTTACAATGATATGTGGGAAGAATATTTTTATGATTACGAACCACAAGCTGCGAATAAAAGAGAACAACAATTTTATTTAAAAATATAAAACCTGTTACATATTTTCGCATGTTATGATATGTAATGAAAGTGTTCACAGTGGACAGAAACATTATCCGATAAGAAAAACATATGTTGGGAAGGTATATTTATGTTTTTTTTTTTTTCACCTATATTGAAATAATTGAGTTACGTTGATTCAAACAGCCACCTAAATGGTCAATAAAAGAGCCACTTACGTTATTCATTATCACTTAATCTTTGATGAACATTAACTAAAACAAAGGAAGTAGTAAGCACTTGCTGCTGGCTACTGGTTTATCTAAATTATGGAAAACGTAACTTAAAAAATGGAAGAACTGTTTATTCTTACATGTTTTGTTTGTCTTTTTCGTGGTATCATTCATGTTATTTTATTTATTTGATCTCTCTCCTAATACAAATAAAAAAGATATAAACAGAAAGAGAAATTAAAAAATGTGGACAGCAAGTACAAGTGCAATAGGCCCCCAAAGAGTTGTATTATACTAAGTATTAGTCTATCTAAAGAGACTTGGAGTTTGTTATATACATAAGCAAAGTCTAAACTGTGATTTTTTATCCACACATCGTTTTCAATGCTTCTACTTCCACCCCTCTCACTGCCACTACATGCTTCTACTCTACACTACTCTCTCTCAGTATACAAAAAGGATGAATAGGAAAAAAAAAACATTTTTAATTAATATTTGAAGCCTTTTTTAACCCTTCAGCCGCCCAGAATAGCCACCCAAATTCCAATCTCTGTTTCTCTCCCTTTCTTCTCTCTCTCTCTCCCCACAAATATCTATCTATCCATCAAAATACCCCATGCCCCTCCATTCACCATTCACCCAGCGAATCCCATAAAACACAACCACAGTACCATCATCATCATCATCGTCATCAACTACATCAAACAAAAACCAACCCCATGAACCCAACTTCAACTTCAACCCCTTTCTTCCTTCCCTCACTATTCCATCTCTCTCACTTTTCCCTTTAGTCACAACAATCCTTCTCTTCCTTCTCTCTCTTTCTCTCTCTCTTTTCTTTGCAATAAGTCACAGCCACCAACCCTAGAGAGTTGAAGAGACAACACAGTACTTTACTCAGCAAAAACAGTAACAGTCTTCACCACCATGTCCCTTGAAGACTCTCTAAGATCTCTCTCCCTTGATTACCTCAACCTCCTCATCAACGGCCAGGCCTTCAGCGACGTCACTTTCAGCGTCGAGGGTCGCCTCGTCCACGCGCACCGCTGCATACTCGCCGCCCGCAGCCTCTTCTTCCGGAAATTCTTCTGCGGCCCGGACCCTCCCTCCGCCCTCGACCCCGCCGGCCCGCGACTCAACTCGCGCTCCGGCGTCATCCCAGTCAACTCCGTCGGCTACGAGGTCTTCCTCCTCATGCTCCAGTTCCTCTACAGTGGCCAAGTCTCCATCGTCCCGCAGAAGCACGAGGCCCGCCCCAATTGCGGCGAGCGAGGCTGCTGGCACACGCATTGCACCTCCGCCGTCGATCTCGCCCTCGACACCCTCGCCGCCGCCAGATACTTCGGCGTCGAACAGCTTGCATTGCTCACCCAGGTTTTCTCCCTTTCCTTGGTGTTACCAATACCAGTATGGTAGCGTTTCCCCTCACTTCCACTGTTTTTTTTTCTCCTTTTCACCCTTTGTGTGCCCAGTCTTATGTTTCATGGGTCTTGGGAATTAGGACAGTTACTGCTGCGGGTCTGCTCTCGTTTTGGGAACCGGGAACGGGCGTTTCCATGTCTCTCTCCTTCTTTTTATATTTTTCTTTTCAGGGTCTGTGATGTTATGATATGATATATGGATGAGAATTTCGGGTTCTGAATTCGTGCTTCAATCTATCTATCCCATCAGGAGTTATACCACCAGTTCCTTCTATTCTATGATCCCGTGTCACCGCGCTACACTGCTCTCCTCTCCTTTGTCAGCGACTGAATAGCTGATTTTCTTCTCTCTCTCTTTCTCACTCTCATTTACTCCACTCTTCGCAAATTCCTCCTCCTTCACTTTCTCACCAGTTTCTTAGCTCAGTCTCTCGACAAACACACCCAATAATACAGCTTCCAACTTTAATATCCACCTCCTGAGCTTTTATTACCGATTTCTGAATTTAATTCAGTTGGATTGATTTTAACCTTTATGATGTTAGTATTGGAGTTGGACGTAGCTGATTTCATGTAGCGGAAATTATAGAGTTTCTCGAATTGGCGTTCTTTCAGCCATACTCAGGAATTTCTAAATTTAGATGATGATATGCAGTCTTGTCTTGCACACAGTAGGCGCACGAAACTTTTCCCAAACATCTACTTTCCTCATTTGGGTTTGGACTCGAAAAGAAAACAAACCACCGGAAAAGAAAAAAAAAAGGGTCCTTTAAATTCTCCTGCGCTTCCCAGTTCCCAACCATCCCATCTCATTTGTTCTCTTTCGTTTTACATTTATTTACTTCCCACCAAATCAGTACTACTACTACTACTATATTACTGTATTGCCTTACATGGAAGTGCTGCTATATCGAACATGTTTCTTTTTTCCAATGTAAACTCTCTTCTTCGCTTTTCCATTTCTTGCTTCTTGTTTCTTCACTCACGCATTTTGCCGTGTTTTGGTTGTCAGAAACAACTTGCGAGCATGGTGGAGAAGGCTTCCATAGAGGATGTAATGAAAGTGCTGTTGGCTTCGAGAAAGCAAGACATGCAGCAACTATGGGCCACTTGTTCTCACTTGGTAGCGAAATCAGGTCTTCCTCCCGAGGTTCTGGCCAAGCATCTCCCCATAGACATTGTGGCCAAGATCGAAGAGCTACGTATCAAATCGTCCATGGCGCGACGATCCTTGGTGCCACACCACCACCACCATCATCCCCACCACCACCACGCCTCCCTCGATCTCGAGGACCAGAAAATCCGGCGAATGAGGCGCGCCCTGGACTCCTCCGATGTCGAACTCGTAAAGCTTATGGTAATGGGGGAGGGTCTCAACCTGGACGAAGCACTGGCCTTACCCTACGCGGTGGAGAACTGCAGCAGAGAGGTGGTGAAGGCATTGCTGGAACTCGGTGCAGCCGATGTCAACTACCCCTCCGGCCCCGCCGGAAAGACGCCGCTCCACATTGCGGCGGAGATGGTGTCGCCGGACATGGTGGCTGTGCTGCTGGACCACCACGCGGACCCGAATGTGAGAACCGTTGATGGGGTCACCCCTTTGGACATCCTCAGAACCCTAACCTCGGATTTCCTCTTTAAGGGTGCTGTCCCAGGATTGACCCACATCGAACCCAACAAACTGAGGCTGTGTTTGGAGCTTGTTCAATCCGCAGCTCTTGTCATGTCACGAGAAGAAGGCAATGCCAACAACAACAACGCTCCTTCCAACTCCGCAGCACCCATTTACCCTCCCCCCATGAACGAGGACCATAACAGCAGCAGTAGCAGCGGCAACAACAACAACAACATCGGAAATCTCAACTTGGATTCAAGGTTGGTGTATCTGAACCTTGGTGCCACCGCTTCCATGAGTTCCCGGTTGGACGGTGGTGAGGACGAGAGAGAAGCCATGAACACAACCATGTACCACCACCACCACTCTCATGACTTCTAAGAGTTTCCACAGACTGATATATGATTTGAAGTTCTTTGAATTGACACGGAGGATGGAGAATTTAAAGAGGACGAGGGGAGGAGAATTGTTGATGAAGATGGAGCAGAAAAGAGTGTTGTTCTTTTGTGAGTTGAAATAGACTGGTATTCACTGCCCTTCTGATTTATCTGTCTTGGCTCTCTGGTATTTCGTTGGGTTTTTTTTTGCTCTTTTCTTTTTAGCTTTTGGGGTTTAGGCCTTTCAAATGGTCACCATTTGAAGTGCGGTTTCATGGGAGATTGGGATAAGAGACAGGGAGAATCTAATGGGTTCAATTTATTTTTTGTTTTTATTTTTCTGTGAAACCAAAGGGTGCATGGAGGAGACGCAGGTCAATCTTTTCAAATCCTCCTTCACCTGTCAACTCCTTAATTTGTATTTACTGATCCGTAGCTAATATCACGGCCTATTTATTGTGATCGCTTTACAATTTCAGATTATCTTGTCCCACCCGCACTTTCTCATAACCCACCACTCAATTATTTCTTCACATTATGTTTTGCTTCTTCTTCCTGTGCTGTGGGGGGTTCCTTTATTTCTTTATCATTTTTTCTTTTCTCAAACCCTTTCAATTTCTCTTCCTTCACTCTCACACACACATATAAATATATATTTTCTAGTTAGTTAAGAGATCATATAGGGCTGTCCCTTCCCTTCTGCTCCCACCTAATATATTATGTTCTTTTCCTTCTATCATTTTGTAGTCCTTTGGAACGATCCATTGGTTAGTGTTTTGGGGTTAATTATTCTAATAAAAATCATGTGGCTGTGGACAAATTGATTTGTTGTCTTGCATGAATGCAACAATGAGTGTGACCACACATGTCAAGTTAAAAAATTGGCACTATCACCTTCCATGTAATCCTCTTCTTGTCCCCCCTTACCTTTTTTAGGTCTCTTTAGACAAAACAAAAATATAAAACTTACAGCTAAAACCCTATTATATTACTAATCATTTCTTTAATTATTACTATATCTTCTGTCTAAATTCATCGGATGTTTGTTACAGAAGATTCTTGGCGATTAGGAGTACGCTATATAATTTTCTGCTTCAACGTATGCTATTTGTCCAGGGTCTTTACTGCATGCATTCTCCCAAATCAAGCTTATTAATGTTGACAAAGTAATGATCACTATCTCTAATATCATATTGTGTATGTATATGTAAGATGCATTCATATCAGATCTGAGCCTTATTCTGTGTACAAATAATTTTTTACTAATCATTAATTTTATCACTCTAAAGGTTAGATTTAGCAAATTTATATAATTCAAAATTTATCTACATTTTTTCAAACTACTTAATCATGATTTGTTATATATTATTTTAAATGAGTATATTTAGAAATGGTTTTGAAATCATTAAATTTCAGAAATTGGTAGCTTATTTTCATACAAGTTCCCGTTGAAAGTTGTTGAAAACAAGTGACTTTTTTTTTTCAAATAAATTGAACCCAAATAAGTACTTAGAGAATGTTTTCGGTTTATTTTAGATATAGAGATTGTTTGGTTAAAAAACTTAAGAGTTTATTGAATGAGTATTATCATATAAGTGTTATTGTAAGTTGTTTTAACAATTAAAGAAGCAACATGGTTGATTTGTTTGCATATAGGTTATAAATTCTTTCATTAGTTAGAGTAGGAATGCATTATTGAAATATGTTAAACAATTTCGTGAGATATTAATATAAACTTATTTCTATAAGCCCATCTAAATGTTTATGTATTTATTAGATAAAATATGTTAAAATAAATTGTAAAAGAGTTATTCCAAACCCTCCCTTAGTCAAATAATAATATGATTTCACATTAAATTTTATCGTATAAATTGGATAAAAAAAATTCAAAATGATTTCAAGAATCTTACTTTCGAAAACAAAACTTACGAAAAGAATAAAACAAGTTTATTGTATAAAGCCTCACTAAAACTGTTCCAACTAACTCTTATGTTTACAATTCTCTAAATTTTTCTAAAAAATAATGTAAATAATCAGTATGTATATCATATTATTTAAGGATTGCATGAATAACATTTATTTTTGTACAAAATTGTTATATTTATAGAGGTGAGATGAGAAATAAAAAAAAAAAAAAAAACTTAGCAGTTAACATTAGATGGTGGGAATAATTCTAAAATATGCAGCTTGGTGGGTATTCAATGTATCTTCTGCCAAGAGCTAGATACAAACATATATTTTAAATTAAAGTATGAAAAATCTATTTAAGGAGTAATATGTTCCAACATTCAGAATACACATCTAATAAAATAAGTGTTGGGAAGAATATGAAACTATAAAGAAATCCATTAATTGTGCCGCAAATTGGACTTTTCCTTGTTCTTCTCAAATTCATTCAATGATATATTTTTTCTTTTTGCTGATTTAAAAGAAAAAAAAAAACTCACTGAATCTTCAGATGTTCTTCGAAGGAAAGATCACATGTTCTACTTCAGTTATAATTGAAACAAATGCCCACAAAATGAAAAATTATTTTTCTTTAATGAGAAATCATTATGGAATTTCAAAGGAGAAAGGCTGAGATTCCTGTGCAAATATAACACGGCAGACCTAAGTATTTTGTTACCCTCCATTGTTATATATTGTAGTGATGTATATTTTTATGAAACACTATTATTGTCAAACACTCTTTCGGGATTGCACATGATGTATACACACTGGGTTGTCCATGTTTGGTAACTGGGAGAGGAATCACTTTTATTCCATAACGTCCTTTTTTCTTAATCTTATATATAATAAAAAACGTATTATACGCGAATATAGTATTACTTATTAGAGATTGGCGTGTACACATAATTTTGAGATGTGTATGATAAAACAAAATAAAACTTAAATGAGATGTAAAAATAAAAATGTAGAATATGAAATATCATATATATCTAGACTTGTAGGTTTAAATAATATAACCTCTTACTTATGTTGCATATGAAAAGTAAGGAAGTGACAACTCGTTAATATACTGTGCTATGTCTGTGTTTTCGCTAGTGGTGATTCACCTGCAGAAAGCCCAAATATTTTGCTGGCTGATATCCAAAAGGTAAAGAAATTAACTCTTTTGTCTACTTCCCTTGAGGTGGGGATAATTTGGAGAACTAACCTTTGCTGGTGAAGATGATGGAACTTATCAGTGGTAGAAAGGGATTCTACTATCCAAAATGCCTGTCTTTTTCACTCTCTTTTTATTATTATTATATTATTTATTATTATAATTATTATAATATATTTATTGTGCATTATTTCCATTATTCATTTGTTCTTGCACACAATATATATACTTGATTGGAAATTTGACCCTTATTCCATGAGAGAGACTTCGTCTCATCTACAAATTCAATGAAGTTATGATTATTTCCTATCCACATTACAAAAGTACATTTTTATTTGAGGAATGAGGATATACTGACTACAAAATGCTATACAAATTATTGAAATTAATATAATTAGTATTTTGAAGTTTTGTATCCATTATTACTACCATGGCTTACTATAACTACTGCTTTCTTTTACTATTTGTGTTTGCTTTTCAATATGAGAGCATCTACGATCTGAATACTTACAATTGTACGTTGCTGTAGTAAGCTCTCTCTTCATTTTCTTTTCTTTATTTAAAATTCTTCCCCGTAACTTACTTATTCTAAAGTATTTAACAAGACACATATTCTTTTTAACACTATTTATTATTTTTTATTAGTTAATAACTGAGCAACATCAATTAAACTTATTCGATACAGATTAAGATATTATTCTTAATAAATTTGAATCAACAACAAAGATCTCTTACATCTATAGGTTTCTGGTCAAGTGGTGAAGAAGACAATAACAATAATGCCCTAAAATATATATGGTTATGGCTGCATTAGACTGATATTTGTAGGTCTATGCTTAAGAAACAGGTTGTCCTGAATGGTCACCGAAAGTAGTAACACAATTCGAAAGCATATAATCAATATATATATCTTCTTATATACCCAATTTTTCTAGGTTATTCTCCCTTCTTCCCCGGGGTGCCCTTTTATTCCCTGCAAAGCAAAAGATGTGGTTTTCCCACTTCCACACATCTCTTTCAATAATTCTCCACAAAAAATGTCACAATTTTAATTGGGTTTCATCAATGCTGATCTGTAAATGCAACATATGTCCTTGCTTCATAATTATCGTCGGTAATCTATATTATCATTTTCGTGTTAGCTTGCCTTAAATCAGTGGTGTCCACTACTTTTCTTTCCTCCAACAACAAATCTTCAAAATTATTTATTTAATGCCTTTGTCTGCCAGACATCAAAATATGATGTATTTGTTAGTCACTAACATATTTGGCATAAAGAGGTTACAACGTTTTTATATAATTCGATCTTGTTACTTTTTTGATATATCTGTAAACTTTGATTCCAAAAAGTAAATTAAAAATTAAAAAAATAACTTTTCTTGTATACAAGAAGGATCGAAAAGCTTTTTCTTTTTTCTTAATAATTAAGTCAAAGAAATATTATTTCATGAAAATCAATGAATATTCGAATACATATAAGTCCATATAAAGCATGTAACTAGATTAGGAATAGTTATAATACCTGTTTGAGCTACATGTAACTCTGAATCTTCATAAGCTTATTTGACACTGTGTAGTGGATGTTGGAAGAGTCAGTCACCAACAGCCTTCTGTCTCTACAGCGTTCTGATAAACACTTATCCCAGAATTGCATAAAACAATATTCTGAAACATATATTTCTTTTACCAACCCCCTCAGTTTCACCTTTGCAGTAGAAAAATATTGTAAATACTAGTTTCCCTTTCATTTTGTTATAGTCTTCTCCTAATATTCCTAGTAAGCTATTAAACCCTTCTCCCACTAGATTGATATTTTCTGAGTTTCTGAAACCATAGCGATATCCTTTACACACATTGTTCATCTCAAATAAGATACATATTTAGAAGCGCAATAGTTGACAGTGAAATAGGTTTCAAGTTCTAATTAAAGTATTCCACGTCTAAACGAGGGGTATCTATAACTTGATGTTACGGAGAATTTGAGGAGAAAAACTGGAAAGATCTCAAACAATAAGAACTGTGTCAGAGACCACGTATAAGGGAATGACAACATCTTCAATTCAAAATCTTAAGGCATTAGGTTTATGGGTCTTCTTTATATCCAACTTTCTCATTCCTACCCAATGTGAGACTTAGACTCACACTTGAATACGTAACACTTAAAAATCAAAACAAATGATTAATTGAAAATGAAACTTTTACACCACAATATATAGTCGGATAACTTTATAAAATAAAGTCGGCAATGTAAAACTGAGAAGTCGAATACAAATGAAGATGTTTGAAAGAACTAAATAATTAAGAAATATACATACGGAAGTGTAGGAATTTTAGTACTTATTATCTTCTTACTTAGAAACCAAAAATTTACATTTATATATTCCAACAATTTACCAAAACCTCTAGGATCTACAATATATTTAATTATTCAGTATTCTAATAAATGAGTCCACATCCAATTATCTCCTTATTAATATTTGTGTGAAATATGAGGCTTAGTT
>Ga0209489_101355_pt1 | contig 50227 bp, 37 predicted proteins | sample SiratrowhiteBW_FD_187527 | JGI IMG/M metagenome (GOLD analysis project Ga0209489, IMG submission 187527) | Root nodule microbial communities of legume samples collected from California, USA - Siratro white BW (SPAdes) (version 2) | ecosystem: Host-associated > Plants > Roots > Nodule | place...
TTTTTATTTATTTTATTTTAATATTATTATTATTTTGAAATATATATTTATTATCATTATTTTTTCTACTTTTCGAAAAATAAACAAATTATCTAATTACTATTTTAGAACATTAACCAAATGGAGCTTGTAAAATAAAAAGGATGAGCATAAAAATTCAAAAAGAAAATGCATCAATTATTAGACAATCAGCATTTAATTGAAAATCATCAGCATTTAATCACTATTAAGCATAAAATCGTTTGCAATTAATCAGAGATCAACTATTCAAATTTCTAGCCTTTCTAACAAATTTTTTAAATTTATTTTCAATTAATTTTCGTATCATTAATGGGCATCAAAAAAGGCAAGCAAAAAGAGAGGATGTGACATGGCAACACTTTAATGACAATTTTATTTTTTTTAACAAATTTTTAATAGACTAATTTTCTTTACTTTTTTTCCTTTTTTACTAATTTTATTTTAACTTTATTTATAAAATAGAATAGAACCAAAACTATTTTTTTATTTAAATAATAACACACATTTTTATTTTTATTTTATATTATTTTATATTTTGAAATAATTTTGTTTGCCCGGACGAAATTGGGTGTTGACGGGATGTGCGGTAGATATTCATGGAAAGTTGTTGCATTGATTCACATATATGACTAACTAAAGGACACTTGCATTATTTAGAAAAAATAATTAAGTCGTTATCCCATACTTTTACAGATAAATAAATTAACAATTTGTAAAGTTAGATTTATTTTCATATCAACATACAAACAATGTTTTCATGTTTTAAAATTATGAATAAGGAACTTGGATACATAAATACTTTTAGGGATACTTAGGAGAAATTTAAATCTCAATTACGAGAAGGTCCGTTGCAAGGAGATCAATATGCCACTTGTTCTAGATAGAAACATAACTTGATATAAGAGAATTTGATGTTGTGGGACTGACTTCAAGTACTTGACTTTATCTCTTCATTCTGACTTGAAAAGTTCCTCTTGATGAACCGTCTTCTCGAATTCAGTTTGTTTACTCACATTGTCTTTCGTTATCTAGATGTCAAGTTAAACGTCTCCTTTTTCTCGACCCGAGAGATAAGAGTCCTGCGAAGGCACTCCGACGATCAAGTCAGTTTTTATAAAAATAAGGGTAGATATGAAAAGTAAGTCATACCTCTGGGGAGTGTCCCCCTATTTATGAAAGTAATGTTAGATCAGTCCTTTGTTCATCAGGCCCATGATAGTAAATGTCATTAGTGACTTAAATTTTCACTTAATCTCAATAACCATGTTTATTGGTTTTGTTCATTGGGTGAGATGATGAACACGGTTGGTTCATCTCTGCCCTACCGATGATGGCTTTGAAACTGACTTCTCGTAGACGGATAATTCTAGACCTATGATACATGGGCCCTCCAAGGCTTGAGTGATTCAACTCTTGGTTGGAAATCATGAAGAGTCTTAAGATAAAATGTTTCTCTGAAGGCGACCTGGGAGTCTTAGGGTTGAGATGAGGGTGTCTGAGAAGATTGTGATACACATCAAAAGTACTGAGAAAGTTGTGTTTTACAGGTCCTTGCCACTACTCGACTGAAGAAGGAGATTATGAAGCTTTCTTCCTCATCTAAGATCAAGAAGGTGAAGAAGGAGTTCAAGGGTGTTAAGGGAGAATTTTTACAAGATACCTACTGATGAAGGCAAATTGGATATTAACAAAGATTTTTATAAGGGAAAGCTCATGTTGGTTGGTGACATCCTGGATGAAGAGCCCTAAACTTTTGGCCTTCAAGATAACCCTTCTACAGCTGGCCCTTTTCAGTCTGGCTCTTAAGCTCCAATGGCTTTCTTGGCTTGAAAAGTTTATCCTATATTTTCGGATTTGACTTTTACTTCTTTTCAATAATTTTGAATAAATTCAAACACGTGAACAAACTCGGACGAATATTGAAGTAGTGGGTACTTGGACAATCAAGGTCTCATTCTTGGCATGTATTCAAGTGGTGCTTAATTAGGGGTTCATGAAAATGAACTCACTTTTAACCAAGTGGAGTTATATTAAGGTAATGTACTCTTGTAGTGCTCAGAAGCTACTCGACAAATACTTGGACGAACCCTTGAGGCCAACCTTTGAGAAGGCTGAGCTCCTTGGCCGAGCTTTGTATTAAATCGCTTTCTCAGCTTTCTTCTCGTACTGTTTTTTTTTATCTTCCCAACCAAGGAGGCCAAAAAATGAAATGAAATAAAATAAAGTATACCATTTGATTCAACAGTAGAGGTGCTCAGAATCTGATAAAGTTGACCATATGGGAACTGATATTGAGAGCATCCTGTGATATCCAAGTAGTAATTTTTTTGCCATTTTATTTGGAGTTTTCTTGAGCATTGAAGGAGAATGTGTCGAGGTCGAGGAGATGAATAGAAAAGAGCCACAGATTGAGGTGGGTCTCCACTATCCCTACAAAGGTTGTTTCTTTGAAACATTCTCAATTGGCCGAGAGAGATTATGTAGGTCAGATGTTGGTCAAATATAGTAGGTGATTGGCAAACTTGTGAAAATGTTGCTTCTAGCTTTAGCAAACTAGGATTTTTGTGAGTATTTCGCAATTGAAATTGGATGAAGGAATTCTAGTGTGATACAATGCAATAATGAAGGATTGAAAAATCCATTTATTTTCCATTCAATATCGACTATATCCAAGAACCTTAAGAAATATATATGGCTTATTGTAACAATTTTACAAGATATCCCATTTACACTTGACAATGCCAACAAACAAAATAGACAAATAACATTAATTCAGAGTAATATGGAAGAAAATAATCCAAGAGGGAAAGTGATAAATAACCATGCCATTAAACTTGACAGTAATGTAAGCGGCAAATAACTCTAAAGCATCTTGTTCCGGATAGAAACATTAACTTGATATAGGAGAATTTGATGTTGTGGGACTGACTTCAAGTACTCGATTTTATCTCTTCATTCTGACTTGGAAAGTTCCTCTTGATGAACTGTCTTCTTGAACTCAATTTGTTTACTCATATTGTCTTTTGTGATCTGGATGTCAAGTTAAATATCTCCTTCTTCTCAGCTCGAGAGGAGAGATACCTGCAAAGACATCCGACGATTAAGTTAGGTTTTGTAAAGATGAGAGGAGATATAAAAATAAGTTATACCTGTGAGGGGTGTCCCCCTATTTATAAAAATAATGTTGGGCCTACAGGTCCATTACCAGGCCATGATAGTAAACGTTATTAGTGACTTAAATTTGCACTTAATCTCGATAACCATGTTTATTTGTTTTGTTCCTTGAGTGAGATGATGAACTCGGTTGGTTCATCTCTGTCCTGTCAATGATGACTTTAAAATTGACTTTTCATACACGAATTATTCGATCTATGGTACACATCACTAAACAACGTATGTACATCTTTACATTGTTGACAACATGCGGGTACAATTAGGTAATCTGACAGGATTTAAGTTTTCGATTAGGTATGTTTAAAAATTCAATACAATTATCAATTCAAAATTAAAATTAATATATTAAATATACATTTTAATTTAAAATTAAAATATAAATATTTAATTCAAAACTTTTAGTAAAACATTCAACAAGGCCTATATTAAATAAAAAAATACAAAATAAAATAAGAAACAAAAACCATTAATACAAAATTTTTAATAAAAAATAAAAAACATGAAACCGTATTCCAATTAACGATTTAAAAAGAAGGATTACTAAGTCAATTAATAAAAACCAATTTAAATATGACTTCAACTATAAAAGATAAAAAGTTCTAAAATTGGATAAAATGTTAACTTGAAAACACAATTTATATATTTTTACAAACATGACCTGCTATTTTTATAGAAAAATAAAAAAAAAGCAATAACCTTTCAAAATTGCGTATAACACATGCGTGTTGAATATATACGTCCCACGTTTTTTTATTAATTATAACAGATAAACTTCAATTAAGTTATAATTAATTGTTAGGGTCTCGAACACTCTCAAGATCTTTTTCTATTCTTTGTATTTTGAGCAATAAAATAAATTCGTATTTAGCAAAAGCTACACGTGTACATTGTACTTATTCTGCTTTTCTACGAAACCTGAATTAAATGAGAACGTTCGGAACTGAATATCTTGCAATAAATTTTATTAATAAAAATATAAAAAAAATAGTATTGCAGAGTCTCGAAATAATCCTAATATTTTACTTTATTTTAACCTCGTCACGCTACAGGTGTCGTGTGGATTCTTACATAGTATCTGTAATGCCAAAGCTGTACGCTGTAATCGTTCGGTGCTGTGTTTTACACTTAAAAATGATGCCTTTACTAAAATAGAGAGAGAAACACTTACCATTTCATCCCACCCACAAAGGTATTCCTGATGTTCGATGAACATCTTTTCTTTTTCAATTTCTTTTATGGGCTTGTTGAATTATTGTTATGGTGCAATTAGTGGTTGTTCTAGTAGCTGATGCTGAACTTGTTTGAATCTTGGTTTATCTTTTTTATGCTACGGTCAGCTTCTTCTTCTTCTTCTTCTTTGGGTTTTGATCATTTTTTTTTTATATTGTTTAGGTTGAAATATGCTTTTCTTTTTGCTGTAAAAAAGTATTTTTGGTGTACAATGATCCAAATCAGTATTGTTTTCTTATTTTAGCTGAAGAGGGTTCCGTATAAAGCGTTTTCCCTTTGTCTTGAATTTCTTAATTTATAAGAAAAACAAAGAAATTGTGTCGATGCTTTTCTTTCATCTTTTTCAGGTAAGCAATATTGTGTCGTGCTTGAGAAGGACCACTAAAGGATGGCTGATTCTGAGGGTAGTTCCTCGTGGTTAAAAAGTCTAAATATTAGTGACATATGGAAAGATCATGGAGAATGTGGAGCTCTGGCAGCTATAGTCATAAGCATCCTTGTTCCTGTTTTGTTTTCAGCTTCGTTCTTTGCAAAGAAAAAGGGAAAAATAAGAGGTGTGCCTGTAGAAGTTAGTGGTGAGGCAGGTTTTGCAATACGTAATGCTAGAAAAACTGAGTTGGTTGAAGTTCCTTGGAAAGGAGCTCCAACCATGGCTCATCTGTTTGAGCAATCATGTGAAAAATATACCCGAAATCAATTTCTTGGAACAAGAAAACTAGTACAAAGGGAGTTTGTTACATCTAGTGATGGCAGGAAGTTTGAGAAACTTCATTTAGGAGACTATGAATGGGAAACCTATGGAGAGGTATTTGCTCGTGTGTCCAATTTTGCATCTGGTCTTCTCAAGTTAGGTCATGTTATAGATAGCCATGTTGCCATTTTCTCTGATACAAGGGCTGAGTGGCTCATTGCCCTTCAGGTAAATTTGCTTTATTTGTGTTATTTCCATTAGTCATTCCGTTACCTTTTGGCTTACCAGTTCTGAATTCACAAATTTTAATGAAAATTTTTGTTTTCTAAACTTCAGGGTTGCTTCAGGCAGAATGTAACAGTTGTTACTATTTATGCTTCTCTAGGAGAGGATGCCCTGATCCACTCACTAAACGAGGTAGGAAATTATCATGTCTTGCATAATTTTAAAAATTAGATGACAATAGTTGATAGTTGATGATTGTAGTAACTAAGTGATGGGCATGTTCTCACTTGAAGCTTTGGAATGTGGACAGACTGAAGTATCTACTCTGATCTGTGACTCCAAGCAGTTGAGAAAGTTGGATGCAATAAGATCAAAACTAACATCTCTTCAAAATGTTATTTACTTTGAAGATGATGAGAAAGAAGATTCTTTCTCAGGAAGTTCGAGTGGTTGGACAATTGCATCTTTTAGTGAAGTTGAGAAACTTGGGAAAGAAAGTCCTGTTGAGCCAAGCCTGCCTTCCAAGAATGACACTGCAGTTATCATGTACACAAGTGGCAGTACAGGTCTGCCAAAGGTTTGTTTCTTCTTCAACTATTGTCGTAGGTGTAGTCCCTTTCTGTGTCTGATATTTATGATTCTTAGCGTTCTTGCAAAATGTTTTGTCCAGACTCCAGAATCATGGGTATTAAATGTCTCAACAACCTGATGCCTGTTAACTAATAGTTGGGTCTTGGTATGACTTTATTGTGAACATGTTTTTAGGTGGTAAATTATAACCAATAACCATATTAAGTCATTCTACTGATATGATTAAAATTTTCTAGTCTGCTAACTTTGAGAATTAAGAGTATCCCCAACAGGTCAGTGTGTTTACCTTTGATTTCGAGGGTTGATATTTTTTTAATCATTCAGGGTGTTATGATTACTCATGGGAACATTGTAGCGACTACAGCAGCAGTTATGACAGTGATTCCAAATCTAGGTAGCAAGGATGTGTACCTGGCATACTTGCCCCTTGCTCATGTTTTTGAAATGGCAGCAGAGGTGATTTCTTCTTAGCCTTCTTCTAACTATAGAAGTAGTTGATGGTATTATCCCCAAGACTAACTGATTGTGGTTGTCCAGTCTGTAATGCTGGCTGCAGGTTGTGCAATTGGTTACGGCTCTCCTCTGACTATGACTGACACATCTAATAAAATCAAGAAAGGAACCAAGGGAGATGCCACTGTGTTGAAGCCCACACTATTGACAGCAGTACCAGCTATTCTTGATCGTATTCGAGATGGAGTTGTAAAAAAGGTGTGAATCAGACCAAAGCTCTACACGGGCACTCATATTTTTTGTTACTTATTCTATTTTTTCTTTCTATTCTGTGTCTGCAACAGAGACATCTCCTTTGTTATGGAAACCTACATATAATTCCCTTATGTTTACAAAGTAAATAAGTTGAAAAAATAGCTAACTTGAGAATACCGCTGTGCTTCGTTGTTTTTTACCTCAACCTTAGCTCATGGATGTTTTGTGGTTAAATGCCATTTCTGTTCTCATTTTGCATTAAGCAAAGAGGATGAATGGATTCGTTCAGTGCAGCTGGGTTGAATGTTGATTTTGGGCTCCAACCATTTGAATTGATGGTATAGCTACACCAAATGAGTGTGCTCTTCCTTTTTTTCTCAACTTGAAAGGGTAAAAAAGGATAGAAATGGAATTTTTGACCTAAGAACATCCAGGAGCTAGTGGCTAAATTCATGGATATATTAGGCTTGTATTTGGAATTGAATTATATTTTTAATATAAATATTGCAGAATTTTGTTTATGTTTTCATAATAGAGGTCTGTGTGGGCATGGCAAGGAGTAGCAGCAACATAGTCTTTTTAACTAAGCTGCTACATGAATCAAATAATTCTATTGATCGGTTAAAACTAAGTTTTCGATAAATCCATTTAATTGAACTATTTCCAAATGGTTTTTCTATTCTTTTTATTTTCCTCTCACCTTTTGATTTAATTTTGTTAGGACAAAAAGAGTAGTTGCTTGGAAGCATCAAAGGAAGACGTAATAGTTCATTTAGACAATTAGAACAATTAGTGAGTGTTATAATTACAAAAATAAGGATATAATTACATATAGAAATATCAGGATCATATTTGTATTATACTAGGATCATGTCTTTGTTATTATACTAGGATCATGTCTTTGTTATTATACTAGGATCATGTCTTTGTTATTGGAGGATATCGAATTTCATCTATGTATTGTATTGATTTTTTTTTTCTCAATATAAATTAATAGCTTGTGTTGTCATAGAAACACCGGATTTTAGCTCAACATTTTTCTTTTTCTTATAGTTCAATATGGTATCTAGAGCATCTTGAAACTGTCTCCGAAAGAGTTTTGTGTTAGAAAAACTGTTTCTGATGATATCCATAGAGGAGCATATCCATAGAGGAGCAATTGCTCTTAAATAGAATACAAAAGCTTAACAACGAAAAATCCTACTTTACTATGGATATAATCTATCCTTATAATTCTGAGATCAATGATCGTGTACAATAAATATAAAATATATTGTCAGCCAATTAATCCTTCTAATTATGGAATGTAATTAAATCTCCTAATTGTGTAATTAAAACTGTATAAGGAGATATTATCTTCAACATAGATGAAGGGATTTTGACACTCCGTTTCAAGTTGGTGATTGGATGTCATCCATTCCGAACTTGCCAACAACAGACTGAAGTCAATACATATGCAAATTGATTTCTAGTGTCTGTCTACTTCAACATGCTTAGTTCTATCATGTTGCACTGAATTATATGCAATATTTTTGCTAACTTGTTATCACAATATAGGTTTATAGGTTTCTTCCAATCAATCTTCAGGTCTTCTAAAATTATCTTTCACCATAGTATTTCACAAATCCCTGAGGCCATGGCTCTAAACATTGTCTCTGCATTTGATCTTCCACAACATTTTATTTCTTGCTCCTCCAAGTGACTAAATTTTCTCCAAGAAAAGTGCAATATCCGGAGGTAGTCATCTATAGAACCTGCATAGTTAGTTGTAGGCTTCTAAGATCATCCAATTCCCATTTGTAAATGGAATTCCTTTTCCAGGAGTTCCTTTCAAGTATAGGAGAATGCAATAAACAACTCTCAGACACCTCTGAGATGGGTCTCCTTTGGATTATGCATAAATTGAATTACAGCCCCTATAGCATAGTGTGAGACAACTAGATCAATTTCCTGACCAGCAGCTTTTGATAAGATTGTCTATCCATAGCTACATCTTTAACTGATTCACCAACATTTTGATTTTGTTCAACAGGCGTCTCTTCAACAGGCGTCTCCACTGGTTTCCGTCCTAATTTACCAGTTTTAGCCAATAAAACAAACACATAATTTTGTTGGGAGATGAAAATACCATGATTGGAATGAGCCACTTCAATGCCCAAGAAAAATTTCAGTCTTCCTAACTAATTAATGTCAAAATTTGTTATCAAAAATCTATTAAGGCTTCCATTCCTACCTAATCATTTTCAGTTATAACTATATCATCTACATAGACAATTAGTGCAGTAAACCGCCCTAAAGCTGAATGTTTGAATGCGTAATAAACAGAGGTCACCTTAGGTTTGCATGTACCCCACGGTCTTCATTATAGTAGTAAACCTGTCAAACCATGCTCTAGGAGATTGTTTCAATCCATAGTGTGTGTTCCTTTGGCTTTTAACCCAGGTGGGATCTCCTCTAAATTTCGTCCTTAAGATTGCCATGTACATCGTATTGCTAAAAGCTCCAACTCCACCCATGGTTAGTTGCTAGAGGCAAAAAATTCTAACTATTCATTTTTGCAACCGCTGAAAAGGTTTCAAGATAATCAATCCTATATGTTTGAGTATATCCCTTAACTACTAACCTTGTCTTATATCCCATCCCATCTATCTTGTATTAATAGTGAATACCCACTTACATCCAACAAGATTAACTTGTCTTTTACCTTTCTAATATTCCATCTACCTTGTATTTAACCGTGAATACCCATCAACATCCTACAAGATTTTATTGTTTAGATAGATCCACAACTCCCAATGTTCTTTTCTAGAGCAACCATTTCAACCTTCATAACATTTTTTTTAGTCCTTACTATTCAATGCCTCATCCACTACTTTTGGAATAATGACAATATTTAGATGACCAAGGAAACTTTTGTGATTATTGGATAGTTTGTCATAAGACACAAAGTGTGACAATAGGTTATCATTAGGATATTATTGCTTCTCCTAATCTTAACCAATATTTTGTTTCCTCTAATATCTCTTTCTTTAATTTTGTCCCATATCTTGCACCTATTCCTTTTAATCAAGACATGTGCAACTAATAGCAAATCATGCATCTACATATACTAGCATCAATTTATAAACTTAAGCGTCTTTGGAGGGAATTTTTGGGGTAAAAGAATGAATTGAAGTTTCACATTTGGTAGCAATAAGCTTGACAAATAACATATAAGTGAAAAGTACTCACAAATTTGTTGCTTCAAGTTTACTTGTATAGTTTTCTTGTAGTTAGTTGATGGAAACCTCTTGGTATTTTACCCCTTTTGTGTATCCCAACAACTACATGAAGGTTGGATTAAGGTGCAAATCAAGTAAACTACTTGATGTAGTTCATAAGCCATGAAACTCTGTAACCTAATGGACCAGTAAGACTCTCTTCATGTGCTTAAGTCCTAACAATTCAATAGGGACTTCAATTTTTTGGGATTCTTAATTTTCACATCAAGCTTTTCGGGGTGGGTTCCCAAGTGTTTGGGTGTTTATCAATTGGTACCGAAGTTGGTTGTCAATATGTTGAAAAAGGATACTAGTGGAGGGTTTTGATTAATAAGGAAGTTAAGTGTTCTAAAATGTGAGTTTTTCTGTTGTTGACAGGGACTTGGAAATTAAGGAGTGTCTGAGTCCTACATCAACTAATAGAAAATGCTCATCATAGTATTCAAAATCGAGAGTTAGATCGTGGAAGATTCCACGGTTTTGAACCTTTTGTTTTGTTCTAGTGCCTATGTATGATCACAACAATGTGAGATCGTTGGGTTGTCATTGAAAATCAAATAAAACAAAGAATCGTCGTTTTGAGTTACTGCTTGTTTCAAGCCCATTAAAAGAATGGCTCACCCTCTTCTTCACATGCCTTTACATACAAACAAATGGCCTGGGTCTTCAACTTTGCACGTGATCTTCGTCTTCATCTATTTCGACGTGGTGCTTAGTGAGGTTTTGTTTCTTTATTCGCGTGTTGTTATGATGCGATGTGATACGTGGTGTTGGTTTCCATTGTGTTTCTCCTTTGGCTACGTCTATTTCGACGTGGTGCTTAGTGAGGTTTTGTTTCTTCATTTGCTGTTGTTATGATGCGATGTGATACGTGGTGTTGGTTTCCATTTTGTTTCTCCTTTGGCTACCTGCATTTTCTTTTCATTTTTCATTCACATGTGGTTTCTAGTTTTTGTTTTCCCATCTCCTTGGTGTCATTTTTATCTTTTATTTGTGTCTCCTCTTTTAAGAACTTATATGGAATTTACAAAATAAAACGTAGAAGCACCATTACATTATGATGGCTTTGGGAATTAGGGCTTCTAACCCTCTCTCTTGTGAAGTTGCTGCTAACAGTCCCTTCTCACAAAACGTTCACTCTAACAAGGTGGTAAAAAATGCTTTGGGTAGTAGAATAGACTTGGCTTGGAAGCATGGAATATGTATTAATGGAGTTCCTAGAAAAAATCAATGCAAATTTTGCCAGAGGTTTATCAATAAGAGGGGTTTATCGTTTGAAGCACCACTTTGTGGTAACTGAAAGGGATGTAATTGTTTGCAAAAGTGTGACTGACTCAATAAAAAAAGTTGAGGTTGTTGTGGGTTTGCAGCAAAGATTAATGAAAAAACAAGGTTTGATGTTGAGGATGATGATCTAGAAACTGAAAAAAGAAAGAGGGCTGAAGAGGAGGATGAGAGCAGCTATAGAAATACTTTTAAGAAGAGGGGCAGTAAGCTCGTAGACCATAATTAATCAACTATTCAAGAAGGATCAAAGAGAGAGTACTCATAGAAATGTATTTTTACGAAAATTCCATACCATTTCATGTGTCAAGAAGCAAAGCCCTTAGGAGAATGTTTAACTTAGTTTCAAATTATGGTCCAGGATTTGAGCCACATTCATAAGCACTTTCATACCATCATATCAGAGTAGAGTACTTGATGGGGGAAGTTAAGGCAACAAATGATTTTATTGACAAAGTTATTGATCTTGTTTCAATTATTTACATTATATTCACATGTGTGTGTATATATCATATTTTGTAGAAAGTAAAATCTACTGTTCATATTATGATCTCATAATTTATGATTTTGTGAGCCCTCTGCAATCCTAACCATAATTAATCTGGATTCTAACTACCATTATATTTGTAGAGAATATAAAGATAAACATTCATGTTTTTCATTCATGACAACATGTAAATAGGAACAAACTTATATAACCTAAAAGATGACAACACTTTAATAATGACCCTACAGCTGTCATCATCTAGCTTTAGGGAATTAAAAGAACTAAATATCATTATAAATACTATCAGTAACATGTTATCCCCATGCAATAAAATTCTTTAACCATTAATTTTATTTCTATTGGGCCTCCTCAAGTTTAGTCTGACATTGCCACTGTGGGTTCGACCCTGTCCTCAAGGTCCTTAGACCAATCCAAATATTAGTGAGTTGGGAGAAAATTGGAAAAAATAAAGATATACATTCATTTCGTTGATGATAATAAGTAAAGAGGAATACACTCTTACAACCTAAAGGATGTCAGCAACTACATAATAACCCTGTAAGTGTCATCTCTGACTTTAAAAAATTAAAATAAAGACTTAAATTAAAGGAACAGTATAAATACTATACTAATATTCTCGATATTTTAACTATATCCTACATTTTGTAACCACTTAATCTTCTTTCTTTCGGGTCTCCACCCCTTTCCATTTTTGATTGTCCCCATTAAATAAGGGTGGGTTGCTCCTGTGCTTGGGTGCTTATCATTTGTCTGCACATTCACATAAACTTTTTCATCTCTTACTGTTGTTAAATGCATTTAATTGAAATAGTTGTTGAATGGTTATTTATCTTTCTTACCGTTTCATACACTGTATGTAGGTTGAGCAAAAAGGGGGCCTTGTGAAGAATCTTTTCCATTTTGCTTACAAACGTCGACTGGCTGCTGTAAAAGGAAGTTGGTTTGGGGCTTGGGGATTGGAAAAGTTGGTGTGGGATACCATTGTCTTTAAACAAGTTCGTTCCGCACTTGGAGGCCAGCTCCGATTTATGCTTTGTGGGGGAGCTCCTTTATCTGGAGATTCACAATACTTCATCAATATCTGCATGGGGTAATGGTTCCTATTTTTATACTACATAATACTTGGTAGCAACTAACTGATATTTGAATATATATATATGTGTTCTTGCATGTGTGTTCGGAGTAAATTTATGTTGGAGCTTTAGTTTGTCCTCCAATGTTGTTACCTTACCACATCATCCCTTTCTTAAAGTTCAGTCTCCAGATTAGTTCCTCGTACTCCTTTTATCACCCCCTTTGTCCTCTAAAGCTTGCCACTAAAATTCCTCGAATATTTAAATTGTCACCAAACTAATGTTCGGAGATTCTTTCTCATTGATTCAATCCTCCATAGAAACCTATATGGTGACATTTCAAATCTTTGAGGGACACTTTTATCCATAAAATGCCTTATAATATCATTGTGTCTTATAATACTTGAGAGTGTCTTTAGATTACTCTAAATAGGGCTTTCGATATTTATTTATGACTATCCTAGAACATTTACTATAGATTGATAGTAGTTTTATTGATTCACACTGAAATACAGGAAGAGTCTCACTATCCCTGAGTTCTCTATATGTATTACAATCTAACAAAACCCATCCATCTATCACCCTTAACTTTAACCAATATACACTAACAACATGTACTTATTGAGTTGTTGATAGGTCTCCTATTGGGCAAGGATATGGTTTGACTGAAACATTTGCTGGGGCTGCATTCTCTGAGTGGGATGACTACAGTGTGGGACGTGTCGGTCCACCACTTCCTTGTTGCTACATTAAGGTATGCCATATATCCCTTCAACCAAAAAACCAGTGGAATGAACTTCCAAATACTATTCATTCATACATATTGCATTGCTCTATTGTAATGGCCATTAATTCTTATGGTTTAATGCTTGTGGGTGATAAAACTTACTAAACATCAATGGTAAGAAGTTAGTAACACATGAGAAACATGGTTATGAGATCAGGCACGCTGGCTCAATTTAAAATTGGTCTCTTGTTGTGATATAAAACTGATGAAGGACAAGATCAATATCAAGCTGGTGGAAACGACCAGTGTCAAGCCGGGTCGACAAAAAAAACTCCTTTAAAAAAGTAAACCTAAAATATTCACCATTTTCATTCTTATTCTATATATAAACTTGTTATTATTATTGAATTTCAATTTAAGTATGATAAGCTTTTTTTTATTTAAACCTTTATATGTATTTTAAATGTTGTATTTGCATTATAAAATGGTGATATTGTAATTTTTTTAATATTATTATGTATTTTTAATCGTTAAAATATTTTTATTAATACTGGTTCGACCCTTGTTGAACCATTAAACCTTAAACTAGTACCTTGACTAATTCAATCAATGACTGGTCTGGTTTTAAAAACATTGATGAAAAATATCAAAACATATCTCGTAGTCTGTATGTATTAGAACTCTAGAGTTGGTGCTACGTGGAAGGGCTTATATAGTGGAGCTTGATTTCTCTATTGATGTGGTTGTATAGCTTATTTCTTGGGAAGAAGGAGGGTATCTGACATCAGATAAACCAATGCCAAGGGGAGAGATTGTAGTTGGAGGATTTAGTGTGACAGCTGGTTACTTTAAGAATGAAGAAAAAACTAAAGAAGTGTTCAAGGTATTTTCCAAATATGCTTGTCATTTTTTCTTTTTAATTTTCTTTAACAGATCTTAAATCTGTTTTTGCATAATACTAAGCTTGATTACATTTTTTGGTTATTGAACATATTACAGGTTGATGAGAAAGGTATGCGCTGGTTTTATACTGGCGATATTGGGCAGTTTCATCCTGATGGATGTCTTGAAATCATAGATAGGAAGAAAGATATTGTCAAACTTCAACATGGAGAATATATATCTCTTGGAAAGGTAACTCAAACTATACATTGTTCATTCTGGTATCTGGATGAAATACTGGCACAAGATCCACAATAACTTTTTCTGGCCTTACGTTTCTTTTCTTTCGTTATGACTTAATTGTAGGTTGAGGCAGCACTAGCATCATGTGATTATGCAGATAATATGATGGTTTATGCAGATCCCTTTCACAATTACTGTGTGGCTCTAGTTGTTGCTTCACAACAGTCCTTGGAGAAATGGGCCCAACAAGCTGGTATAGATTACCAAGATTTTCCTGATTTGTGTAACAAACCTGAAACTGTCAAGGAGGTTCTGCAGGCTATTTCCAAGGTTAGTGTTAGGTATATGTAAATATCCATTGTAAATAGCTTTTAGGAAAAAAATATCTCTAGAATCCTCCTATTCATTTCAACATATCTTTATTTCCTTTGTTTTAAAGGTTTTGATTATTGCAAATGCAGATTTTGAGAATATAATTGGGGTGATAATAAAATAATTTTTTATCTTCTTACATAGTTTCAATATTGGGACCTATGTTCTCACTACACCGTTAACCGTTGTTGTTGGCCGTCGTTGTTGAGGATAGTGGTAGGCTAGAAAGGTGGGCTAGAGAGGTGGGCTAGAAAGGTGTGCCCAGTTGCCTCAGCCATAGATAAAGTTGTCAAGACTTCTTGAGCTCTAAGGGAGGGTGATGCCTCATTTGACTTTGATTTGGTTATTTTGCCAGACAATATTTTTTGTCACTAATCATGTGATAAGGGTTGAATCCGTATTATCTCTTTGTTTTGTGTTTTTGAATGTCCTGTATGAAAGCTCTTGAGAACAGTAATTGTGTTAGACCAAATGTTGGGAAGGACAGAGTTTGGAAGGTGTACTGTAGGTGAAAATTTAGAAATAATGAGTAAGGTTGTTAAGGGGGTTGTGTAACTGTGGTTGATAGGAGATTATTCGTTAATTGTAATTATGTGAGGTTGGTTTATGTAAAGACCAACCTATGCTTTGGGAGGGGGACTTTTGGATTGTGACAGGATTATTAACTGCCATGAAAATGGAGATAAACACCATCAAAGATAACTTCTTGGAGATTGAAGAGTTGCTCCGTGATCTTAAAAAGGGTGAAAGATAGTCGGAAGGAGGGAAACTTCACTGAAATTACTGGCACGTATCCGAGATTGTCCATTTATGCTGTATCAATTACCAGAATATACATGACACAATTTTTATCAGATGGGACTTGTTGTGAACTATGTACTTATAGTGGGATAATACAGGAGTATAAATTTCCACTTCTGACCCTAAGTTCCACATCTAGTATGGGATGCTCAATGTAGTACTTGAGTGGCTTGGTTCTCCCTCATTGACAGCTAGCTTTTAAGGGAGGGGAAGTCCCACATAGCCCATTTCGATTTGCTTATTGGCACCCAGTTTTAAATTGAAATTTAACATGGTATCAGAGTTTATAGCTGATCTATTCTTATAGGCTCCTTTGTTTTGGCATGCGTCTGTTGAGAGATCAATTCTGATAGGCTTGCTTATTTTGACATGCATCTCTTGAAAGGTCGTTTTAGGAAGACCACATACATAGTCTGCCTTAATTCTTGAGGTTGGAATTATATATTTTTTTGTGAAACTTCTCATAATCTTAATTGGTGCTAAAGCTAAGATAAAGCCACAGTTAAGATAAACCAGGATTAAAAACAATGTAAGAGTGAACTTATTAGGAAGAGCAGTACTAACAACAAACTCTTTATATCATACTTTCTCCTATTGGCTTAAATTTGTTGAAAATTACATAATCATGGGAGAGACTCATTAAATAGCATGTGACACCCACAAAATTGTGATCTGGGATAAAGTCCAACCAACAATAGGGAGTGTGTTTCCAACATTTCTCTCTTAGGAATCATCATTTATTTGTGAAAATTGGAGAGCAGCTCATACCACAAGATGCAGGGTTAAACGATAATAAGCTGTTTATGAGCAACCACATCCACTGAGGAGCTTATCATCCACCTAAAACCGTAAGCTTATGGGAAATGTTGTCCTTGGCATGGTTTTAAAGCCTCTATGCTCAATTTGTTAGGAATTTTATCCTTGCCCACTCCATTCTTCTAACTGAAGTTGAACTTTTGTTTAAGGTAGTGGAGGTGCCCTTTGGTCAATCTATTTTCTTTTCTTTCCATAAGTGTTTATGGAAAAGTTCATCCAATTGGATCCTAAGTCTATAGCCATTGTATATGATGCATGGTTGATGGCTCATTTCCTTGATTTGTTCTCTTCAGGTTGGTAAAGCTGCAAAGCTGGAGAAATCTGAAATCCCTGCAAAGATAAAGTTGCTGGCGGATCCATGGACTCCTGAATCTGGATTAGTCACTGCTGCTCTCAAGATAAAGAGAGAGCAGCTGAAAGCCAAATTCAAAGATGATCTTCAGAAGCTGTATGCATGAAATGGTGTGTCTAACCTCTCTTCAATTTCTGGTTGTTGTATGTTCAATGTATGTAACATGTAACATCTGTCTTTTTTGTTCGATAGCGTTATTTTTCCTTTAATAGAAATTGTATAACTTATGTGACATATAATAAAATCATACTCCACATTTTACTTGGATATGAACATTAATACTTGCCACTGAGGTGAACCTAGTGAGATGAACAAGTGTATCTGCATTCAATTATATTATTTTGTCCTAATTCATTTTATAAAATAATAGTTTTATTTTAAAAATTAAAATAATATTTTAACAGAAAATATGTATTATAATTTATATTTAACATAAAGTTTAAAAATATTTTTTTATTTAATTATTTTTTATTATCCATAAGTCCAATATACTCAAACTGAAAAAAGTTAGAGCTGGTTCAGAAAACAAACTGAAATGAATTGATATAAATATTTTAGGTGATTTATTGATTTATGAACGGTAATTTACGTAGTGGAATCCGATTGGACAAAACTCTTTGAGAAGAACTTCTGAGAGAAATAATAAAATAATAAAATGAACTTTTTCGGAATTAGTTTAAAATAAAAATTTATGAGAAAAAACTATATGGGAGGGTTTTATAATTAGATTATGAATAAGCTTATTTAGCTTAAAAATAATTGTTTTTTGTGTCAATATTCTGTTTTAGTTTCTATATTATATTTAAATGTTTACTATATAGTTTTTATCAATCAGTTTGTTTTAGTGTGTTTGGTAAAGTTAATAAACGAGTTATTAGTTATTAGTTTATTTGATTAGTTAATAACCTAGTTGGATCAATACTTTATTTTAGAAGGTTTTAGCTTGTAAATTAACTACTTATTATTATTATTTATTTTTTTATTATTATCTTTTATGTTTTAATACATTTTTTATTATTTTTAATTTTGTTTTATCTATTATTACTTATTTTAATCAATAATAATAGTCATGCGGATTACTTCTAATATTATGAATTAAAATAATTAAACTCGTTGTATAAAATTTACATATAATAAACTAGTTGTAATGTTATTACTTTAACGTGTATTTTCAAGTTATCTTTAGAAGCATTAACCGTAGAAAATTAGAAAAATTTTCGGGAAAACTAAAAAAAAAATCGGCCAGACGAAAACAATTATGAATAAGCTTATTTAGCTTATTATTTTAAAATGTAAAAATTTTAGGATATATATATATATATATATATATATATATATATATATATATATATATATATATATAAAAGATTTATTATATTGAAAAATGTTAAAAGATGGTAACTAAAAGTTTAATGTGTCTCATTGGTGTGACTACACCCACAGACCCACAGAGGTGTGGGAGACAAATTGATGTAAAGATTGCATTAAAATTTGTCCATGAAAATGTTAAAAAAGTCAGCTTATTTTGTTAAAAAATACTTTTTCTAAAATAAATACAAATAAATCAATTTAATACAATCAACAATGGATCTTAATCTTAACCCTTAAACCTGATTTATCACTTATGAATATTTTTTCTTTGAGAACAGAGTTAGAGTTAAGTGTTGTCGATGATTAAGAAAGGTGTAATTACTCTATGTCATTTGTTCAAGGATGTATAGGGAAAAGAGAAGTTTGTCGTGTTAATCTACTATCGACGAACTTTAATAATTTTACATAAAATTAAATATATTAAAATTATGATTAACTTCAATGTATTATTTTGGTCTTCTAAGTTATTAATCAAGATCGACTGTTGAATAAAATAAGATAAATAATAATATAGATGTCAAATATAAATAAAGAAAGAAAAGATTAAAAATTATATAAAATAAAGTATTTTTAATTTTAGAATAATTGTTTTTATAGTTATATACTTAATAATTTTTAATTGATTAACTATCATATAAATTTTACAATGACAATACAACATGTTTAACTCCAAGTATTAAATATTTTATTTTATTATTTGTTTGCTTCTAATAGATTAATTATTATTATTTTTTTATGTAAAAAATGATTTAATTCAATAAATTGAAAAAAAAATGAAAAGAAATATATCCACCAATTTCATACTAATTTGGGGATTTTTCGTATAATTAAAGAAAAGAGTACACTCAAATAGACAATAGAAATTCAATAATTCTACCCGATTTTCTTCTCTAATTAATTATACTGAGTTCTCTTCTTAAACAAGCAAGAGTCACTGTCACTGAAATCGTGAATTTTCCTCAAACCTTATCACAAAAAAGTATTTTCCTTTAATTTTTTACTTAAACTTTTTTAAAATTAAAAGCAGATGACATTTTCTACGATAAGAAACCAAATGCGAAAATACGTAGGAATTTTTAAAGAGAAAATACGTGTAATTACTAGCTCTATTATGAATTGCCTAAATAACTCAAAATTAATTTTTAAAATAAACAAAGTTTTTCTTAAATGCATGTTTAAATTCTACGTAGGAATTTACTTTGAGTTAAACTCAATTAAAGTCGAAAAAAAAAATTTATTGTAACTTTTAAGTTAAGTAAAGTTTTTATTACTTGTCCAATTAAAACTAAAAATTGGTTTCAATGTTACAAGTAGAATTAAAAGGCACCTTGAGTTTTGCAGAATGCAACTAACTAATTCTTCCAAAATCATGAATTTTGATTCCAAATTTGAACTAATACATTATACGTTATTGGTTTTGTATGGTGGAGTACTTCATTTCTCTGAATTTTGTGTGATTGAATAGTTGACTTTCTGGAATTTTGAATGCTTGAATAGTTCATTTATCTCAAGTTTTGTATATTTGAAAGTTGACTTTCTTAGATTTGAATGGTTGAAATTTCATTTGTCTGAAGTTTTGTATGATTGAAAATTTGACTTTTTGGGATTTGAATGGTTGAATAGTTCATTTTTCTGTATGATTGACTAGTTTATTTTCTTAGAGCTTTTCTTTTCTTGCAGGTTTTGATGAAAGTTCTTTTGTTTCCCACCTCAAGTTCATGCTTTGAATGTCCAGGTCAATAACATTCATACATGTAATGATTATTAATTGAAATCAACCCCTTTTGTTTGTAGTTGAAACTCATTGCATAATCACATTCAATTGCTTCTTGGTCTATTGAGATTCTTGCATTTCATTTTGATTACATTATCCAACTGATTGTGTATTTTGTTGTCTAATTGTGATATCATTCAACAAAAGCATTTGAATCAGGAAATCAAGATTGTGTTGTTCTCCATTTCTCCATCTGAATAAACTTTCAGGAAGATCTTGTTAAACACAAGAAAATGGTTGATCAAAAAAGTAGTTCCTCTTGGTTAAAATGCCTGAACAATATGAGTGGCATGGTTGTGAGGAACGACCATGGAGGTGTGGCTGTAGAAGTTGGTGGTGAGGAAGGTTATGCAGTGCGCAATGCTAGAAAAAAGGAGTTGGTTGAAGTTCCTTGGAAAGCAGCCCCAACCATGGCTCATCTGTTTGAGCAATCCAGTGAAAAACACAACCACAATCCATTTCTTGGAACAAGAAAATTACTGCAAAAGGAGTTTGTTTCATCCAGTGATGGCAGAAGGTTTGAGAAGGTTCACTTGGGAGACTATGAATGGAAAACCTACGGAGAGGTGTTTGCTTGTGTGAGCAATTTTGCTTCTGGAATTTTGAAGTTAGGGCACAGTGTAGATAGCCGTGTTGCCATTTTCTCTGACACAAGGGCTGAGTGGCTCATTGCCCTTCAGGTTAATTCCCTTCATTTCATTCAATCTTCCATTTTCTTTTGGTTTAACTGTTGTGCATGCACACATTGTAATGGAAATCTTGCTGAACTTCAGGGTTGCTTCAGGCAGAATGTAACAGTTGTTACTATTTATGCTACACTTGGTGAAGATGCCTTGGTCCATTCGCTAAACGAGGTAAGAAGTTATTTTAGTCTAAAAATTACAAATTTTTTTAAGCAAAGATTAGTAGTACCAAAGGTATATCAGTATTAAGCCAAGAGATTCTAACAAAGTTGACATCTTAAAGTTCACCAATCATATGTTGTGTGCCAAAAAAATTGAAAGAAAGAAAATAATACATTGATCACAAGGACCAAACCAAAACTCATGATAAAAGTCAAAACAAACCCAAATTCAGACTAACAGTCCTAAGCTAAACTTAAAACAAGTTTTGATTTTCTATTGAAATATCTTGTGAGATCTTCAACACCCTCCTCGTGCCGAGAGCTTTATAAACAATCTTAGAAAAGTCTGTAAAGTGAGGTTTGCACTCACTTATAAATCATTGAAAGACATTATCTCTAATAGATCTGGGATCTCCAACCATTCTAATTCATGATTATATTTTCTGTAGTTTTAATCTCCTTATTTTAGAAAACATTTTGATTTTGTTCTAATCCTTAATTTTGCAAACATTTTATTTGTTTTATTATGGTCTAATTGAACTCTAGATCTAACATCTTCATAGTACGTATTGTTAAAAATAATTAAATTAATTGAAATGTTATAAAGAAAATTAGACTTGTACAAAATTGAGGATTTGACCAAAATATGGAGACTAAAATCACTCAAAAAAAATAGAGGAATCAACATATCGTAGATCGGAAATTAAATGACAGTAATTATTAGTACTATAGCCTGTATAATAAGCATCTTAGAGATAGTGTATAATGAGATGAAAATAGTTGGATTTAATGAGGAGGCAAATCCAAAATGGTGAATGATTATAGAAACTGAAAGTGGTAGACATTTTCTCACTTTATGCTTTGGGATGTGAACAGACTGAAGTGTCTACTCTGATATGCGAGTCCAAGTTATTGAAGAAGTTGGACGCAATAAGATCAAGACTAGTCTCTATCCAAAATGTAATTTACTTTGAAGATGATAGCAGTGATGAAGATGCTTTCTCAGGAAGTTTGAGCAACTGGACAATTGCATCTTTTAGTGAAGTTCAGAAACTTGGTAAAGAAAATCCTGTTGAACCAAACTTGCCTTCCAAGAATGCTATTGCGGTTATCATGTACACAAGTGGCAGTACAGGTCTGCCAAAGGTTTGTTTCTTCTTCAAGTGTTGTAACAGGTGTCCCTTTCTGTTACAGACTCTTATTCGTATTCTTGATTGATGTATGTTTGCAAAGTGCCTTGTTCAGATTCATACTCGTAAACAGTCCCAACAAATGTAGTTCAGAAACATGAGCACTTTTGTCTTGGTATATGACTTTATTGTCAACAATGATTTTAGGTGATAAAATATCCACAACATTTTGACAGGGTGTTATGATTACTCATGGGAACATGGTAGCCACAACAACAGCTGTTATGACCGTGATTCCAAATTTAGGTAGCAGGGATGTGTACATGGCATATTTGCCCCTTGCTCATGTTCTTGAAATGGCAGCAGAGGTAATTTCCTCTTAGCGTTCTTCTAAGTGTAAAAGTAGTTGATGATATTATCTCTTAAGACTCTAACTTACTGTGATTGTCCAGTTTGTTATGCTAACTGCAGGTTGTGCCATAGGTTACAGCTCTATTCTGACTTTGACTGACTCATCCAGTAAAATCAAGCAAGGAACCAGGGGAGATGCCAATGTGTTAAAGCCCACCCTTTTGGCAGCTGTACCTGCTATTATTGATCGTATTCGAGATGGAGTTGTAAAGAAGGTGTGAATCAAACTATTAAACTAACATTTTATATCTATAGTAAATTGGAAAGAAAATGGTATGCTTGCTAGCTAACTCTAAAAATGGTATAGTACTTCACCAATTCGTTAACTACTTAACTCAATCTTACCTCGTGGATGTTTTATGGTAAGATAGCGTGGCTACTCTTGTTTAGCCTTATTCATCAGCAAAGAAGAAGAGCACATACATTTATCGTAGGCTGAGTATTGATTTTGGTATCCGACCATTTGAATAGATGGTTTAGCAACACCAAATGAAATTTGACAACAAACACATGAGAGAGAGCGGCTAGATTAACGATTAGGTTTGACAATATCTCATTTCATTATAGTTTTGATATAACTTTAGGACCACCGTGGTTGTTTTTGTAAGAGATCTGAACAAGGTAGAGGGAATGACACAACTTTTTCCCACTTGATAAGGCCTGCTACATGGATCATATGATGCCATTGACTCTATAGGAGTCGATACATTATTTTATAGTGAACTCTTTTCTAATGGTTTCTCCTAAACATTGACTCTTTTGGTTCAATAATGTTTAGGATGAAAGAGTTCTTTCTTGAAAGAATTAAAGGGAGACAATTTAGTTAGAGGGGGATTAGTTGGATGGATAGTTTTTTCTTTACAGACTGTAAAAACTAGCATTTTTTCTGTCACTATCCCTTGCTGTTGAATTCTTTGTTCTCTTCCTAACACTTTTCTATACTTAGGTTGAGGATAAAGGGGGGCTTGTGAAGAATCTTTTTCATTTTGCATACCAGCGTCGACTGACTGCTGTAAAAGGAAGCTGGCTTGGAGCTTGGGGTTTGGAGAAGTTGTTGTGGGAAACCATTGTCTTTAAGAAAATTCGTGCTGCACTTGGAGGACAACTCCGTTACATGCTTTGTGGGGGAGCCCCTCTATCTACAGATTCACAACACTTCATCAATATCTGCATGGGGTAATGATTCTTGTCCTATCTTTATACTGCATATTATTAGAACTAACTTTTCATGGATCTAGGTGGTGGAAGAAGTTATCTGCTTTGCATAGTTTGATTTTAATGTGATTTTCAATCTGATAGTAAGTGTAAGATGCAACAACAATAGCAAAAGCCTGATCTAACTGATAAGATAGGCTATATAGATTGCAGGGCACTATTGAGCTTGGTTCAAGACTCAACTCTTAGGAATATTATTTATCTAAGAATAGATATAAGTTCTCTGATGTAATGTAACAGATTCAGAAACAGTTAATAAAATCATAGTTTTCTCAGAATTTTTCTTCTCCTATTCTCTATTGAATTCTAACAATATTCTGTCTTTATATATTTTCTTGTCAACAGGGCTACTATTGGGCAAGCATATGGCCTGACTGAAACATTTGCAGGGGCAACATTCTCAGAATGGTACGACCACAAGGTGGGGCGTGTTGGTCCACCTCTTCCTTGTTCCTACATTAAGGTATGCCCGATATTCTAATGAAAAAGGAGGGGTTCTTATAAACCTACATAATCACAAAAATTGCATTGATTTATGTAACAGTCATTCATTTTTACAATCTCATGTTTGTGCATAATTAAACTTAGTGCACAATGTAAGTTGCAGTTAGTACGATTTATAAACCTTAAACGGGAGGAGCTTGACCTCTTTAATGTGGTTGTATAGCTTGTTTCTTGGGAAGAGGGAGGTTATCTGACATCAGACAAACCAATGCCGCGTGGAGAGATTGTAGTTGGGGGATTCAGTGTGACTGCTGGTTATTTTAAGAATCAAGAAAAAACTGATGAAGTGTTCAAGGTAGTTTTCAAACATTCAGTTACATGCCTATTAATCTTTCCTTTTTAATTTTCATTCAAATGCTCCAAAATCTACCTTTGCTGATGTATGCCACATGGATAATTTTTTTTAACTTAGTACAGGTTGATGAGCATGGTGTGCGTTGGTTTTATACTGGCGATATTGGACAATTCCATCCTGATGGGTGTCTTGAGATCATAGATAGGAAGAAGGATATTGTCAAACTTCAGCATGGAGAATATGTCTCTCTTGGAAAGGTTACTCAAATTATTCCATGTCCTTCAAAAAATTCTTAGTCAAATTTTGAACTTGTACATTAATTGTTCTTTCATTTTTTTCTTAATTATAGGTTGAGGCAGCACTATCATCATGTGATTATGTAGATAATATAATGGTTTATGCAGACTCCTTTTACAATTACTGTGTGGCTCTAGTTGTTGCTTCTTATCAGTCTCTGGAGAGGTGGGCTCAACAAGCTGGTATTGAGTACAAAGATTTTCCTGATCTGTGTAACAAACATGAAACTGTCACCGAGGTCCTACAATCTATTTCTAAGGTTAGCTAATTTATGCACGCTTCCTTGCTTGCTAGCACGTAACCTAGATATAACTGCTAGATTGCCAATTACCAGAATGAAAATTGGAGATTTTATCATATTATCAGCTGGTTGTAGTGTTAAGATAATAAACCATTCATGAGCCTCCACCTAAAAACAAAAGATATTCGTAAAGTTGATCTTTGACATGGTATGAAATCCTCAATTAATTGGTCTGGAGGTTGATCCTCGTTGCCCATAATATCTATATTGCCTCACATTTATGTTAGTGAATTCCCCTTGGGATTTCTATTCTTTCAGTTTACCTATTGTTAAAATTTGATAATATTTCTTCATTCTAATGAAACTTTCTTATGTCGGGCTTTTTATCTGATGGCTTTTTCCTCATCAGGCAATACATCTACTGCTTCATCATTTGTTGCTCATTTAATGAAAATAGGTTGCATCTGACAACGTTTGAAAAGGCAGTTTACTCTTTTGTCTCTCTTTTTCTTTCACCAATAAGCTACCAGTTGAGAGAAAACTATGTGACCAATGTGTAATGAAAAAAATCTTAGCCTGTCTTGCTAAGGTTTGAGTAAAAAACTCCTCTTTAAAATAGAACAAGGATTTCTCCAAGATAACAATGGCTGAGGTAGTGAATGCTGTGCAAAACATTGAACAAACAATCTCTTAGAATAGAGGAAAGTATGGAAGGTGCTCTAGTAGCATAGACCAAAGGCAATCCTAACAATGGAGAAAACTTTTGGTGATAAGAAAGACAAGAAGCTTAAAGACCAGAACAACAAGCTTAAAAGTTGGAAAAGGTTTCATCTTGCTCATACTGCAAAAAAAAAAAAAAAAAAAAATCATACTGGAAACTTTTGTTCATTCAAACTAGAACCAAGGTGCAAAGTCTGGAACCAACTTGGCACATGGAGAGAGCCTGTAAAAATAAACAAAAACCAACAAGGACAAACAACTCAAGTAGTCCAACATCACTAATGATGGAGGACAACTCTTTGTTGCAAGCTCCTACTCATCAAGTAAGAGTAGAGAAGCTTGGCTGATAAACAATGGATGCACTCACTCATAATGCTAGCATTTTCAAATAGCTAAACTAGACATTCATGTCCAAAGTCACTGTTGGCAATGAAGAACATGTGATTATCAAAGGCAAAGGAGTAGTACGTTTTGCACCTGAACTGAGCCTAGTCTGTTGAGTGTGGAACAAAGAAAAGTTATTCTTTAGTTTTCGAAAAAAGAAGTGCACAATAGTTGATCCATATGGTAGTGAGACGATTACCATTCAGATAAAAGATAAAAATTTCCTATGGAATGGAAGAAAAAAGAGCAAGCCTTAGAAAGCAAGATTGACGACTCTCATCTATGGCACAAGAGACTTGACCACTCAAATTATTCCACTTTAAAATAGATTATCTTAGGTAAAATCATTGAAAATACGCTTCAAATTATTGAAAATATGGATTTATGTGACGTATGTCAATATGGAAAATAGAACATGTTGCCTTTTCCGTTATAGCATTGTGGAGAGCAAAAGAAAATCGACAACTTATACACACAAACTTTGGTGGAACCATGAGCACAATCTCTTTGAATGACAGTAGATACTTCCTACTATTCACTGATGATTTTACAAGGATCTATTTTTTGAAGCAAAAATCTAAAGTCTTCACAGTATTTCAAAAGTTTGAAGTACTGTAACATGAAGAATTTATTGTCCGACAAGAAAATTGAATACACCCCCAACAGAGTTTGAGAACAAGATGGAATTCAACACAAATGTACCATTCCCTACTCTCCTTAACAAAATGAAGCTAAAAGAAAGAAAAAAGCAAACATGAAGATGATCAGTTGCTTGTTGTTTGAAAAGAGCCTCACAAAGAAGTTTTGAGCTGAAGTAGTAAACATGTGAGGAATTGGTTCTGTACAAAGTCTTGTTCAAAGGTTCCCAGACCGTCTGATGCAGTAGAGTGTCTACTGATTTTAAAGCGTCTAGTCGTACAAGAACGTCTGTCTTGATTAACACTTCTGTCATCTTTTTAGGGTGTCTGTCTCTAGAGTACTAGAAGGCATCAGAGTGTCTGTTGCAACAATTATAACTTCTTTGCATTGGTTGAAGTTTTGTACTCCCATGTGAAGAGATGTGTACATGACTTCTCCAACCATTTGGCACATGTTAAGGAAGTTAGTTGGATGGTTTTATATGTATAAATAGGATCTTGTAGTGAACAGTTGATTTAATCGAGAGTCAAGAGTTCATTGTGAGATAGATAATCGAGAGTCAAGTGTTCATTGTGAGATAGACTACGTGTTGTAATCTCAATGTTTTCTTAGTGAATTTATATCCGTGGATGTAGGTTGGAATCATTTCAATCAAGCCACGTTAGTTCTCTGTATTTCCTTGTTTACTCTTCTTGCTTACCTTCTATCTATTATTGCGTTTCTTTCATTATTATCTAGTGTTTTTGTTTGGTAGATGGTCTATTGAATTGTGATCTATTTGATTACAAACTGGTGTGGTGAGTGTGAAGCGAAGGAAACTGAATCATCATGACTTCCGCGAAGTATGAGGTTGAGAAATTTGTTGGCTTAAATGATTTTGGGTTGTGGTGGTTGAAGATGCGTGCTTTTTAGGTTCAAAGAGGCCTTCTTAAAGCTTTGGAAGGTCAATCCAAGCATGCTAGAAGCAAGACTGAGAAGGATAGGACTGCGATGTTAGAGAAGCTTTGGAAGCATTGTTTTGACTTGACATTATTTCCAATTGAAGTGAAGCTTGACTGATGAACTCTGTAGAAATTATATTTCGATCTTCCAAAAGTTTTATTTATGATGTAGCAATAACTAGGTAATTATAAGTTAATAAGCATTGTGTGTTACATGATTAATCGTTGGTTGGCTACACCTTTATTCATGTCAGGTTGCAAAAGCTACAAAGCTGGTGAAATCTGAAATTCCTGCAAAGATCAAGTTGCTTCCAGATCCATGGACACCTGAATCTGGATTAGTCACTAATGCTCTCAAGATAAAGAGAGAACAGCTGAAAGCCAAATTCAAAGATGATCTTCAGAAGTTGTATGCATGAAGTCTTTAAATTTTTTGTCATCGTATTGTACAGTGTGTGTATGTAATTTGTTTTTTTTTTTCAAAACTGAAAATAGTGTGTGTGTGTATATTGTGTGTTTATTGCTTGTAATTGTAATATGTATTTCATATGGCATAGCCGAAGACATGCGTGATAAAGTCATCCAAAGTGCAGCTATGGAAAGTAATTATGACAAATTTCACTTGATAAATAAGTCATGTTACTGATACCTAATGTCTTGCTTCTATGAAATATTTCTTAATGTGTCCATTAACCTTAGATTGTGTTAGATAATTTTGTTTTCTACCAAGTAGTTATGATATACTAGTTTCGATTTCCATAACAGATAAGTTGAGCTATGTCTCGAACTTCTTTATTATTTTAATAATCTAAACACAGTTTAATTTTACCAATTAACTTGACAATTTTTTTTATCATAACTTTGCATATATGCCAAAAAATAATGACTAGAAAAACATTCATTCTATGGAAAGAACACCACTGTTTGTAAATTTGGTCTCTAAAATCACAAACTTAAATGAACACCACTGTATGTCAGTGGTGCACTAATTCATAATGTAATAAACTCCTTCAAGAATCAATATTGCATGTCCATGGTATAATATTTTCACACAATTGTCAGCTACAAATGCCTTAGTCTCTTCATTTTTTATGGATTTGATTCCTCACAATTAATTCAATAATCACATGCTGAAATACATTACCACATTGGAACTATTTCTGACTTTTCCCGAGATGAATTTCTTAAACCGTGAATCAGATTCATCAAGCAGTTCAAGCTCAAAACCAGCATCCTCAGTTGCCCGACTCAATTTCCTGTCCTCATACAGAGTTTCTATTGATTAAAGTTCCAGCATTTATCCATAGGCAATATCTAGCTCAAGTCAGAGCAACACCAATAAAGAAATAAGAATTAGAAACCGAAATGTGCTTCTTAACTTTTTTTGCTGGATTTCACGACATGAGCCTTATGTGGAAATATAGTTACTTGAATAATGAGAATGAGAAAAGAAATATATTATTAGTTGCAATCGTGATAATTACATTTTCAACTCCTCTATTTTTAACATTCACATCTCTTTAAAAATAGAAATAAAATATGGTAGATTAAAGAAACTCTTACTATGAATGTCTACAAGACCATTGGTATTGTCGAAAAGGCATTATATGAGAAGAAATTGTTGTATTTATGATACCATTTGTTGTGGTTGTTGGGAGAAGGGGTATAACCGGAAAGATCTCGCAAGAAGGAGAAATGAGCCAAATATATATAAGGGAATGACATCACTTTAACCCAAAACCTTAATGCAGTAGGTTTATGGGTCTTCTTTCTTATATATTGCTTAACTTTCTCACTTTTATTCAATGTGGGACTTAGACTCACTCTTGGATACCCAACAATCTCCCCCTCAAGTGAGAGTCCCCATCATATGAGTCGATCACCATCAATAACTCCTACAAATTAAAATCTTAACGTCTACAAAATAATAAAGAGTGAATATTCTAACAATTAAGAGCAAATATTCTAATTAAAGACATATTCAGAAACGAAAACAAATCAATGTGCAGTTTCAAAAGCAAATTCCCAACAAAAATTCCTTGAAGATTTTCTAGGACGAAAGAAGATTGAATTCAGTAAGCTTTGCTCAAAGGTAAAGATTTGACAACAAATCTGCAACAAATTGTTTTTGCCAAAGATGGGTTTAAAAGACTATGTAATTGAGCATGATAGTTTTGTCATCTACCACCTTTTAGTTGGTATTCCTTTTACTTGCCACACATCCTTTGCTTTAACTTCATCAGAATCATATATGGGGGACGATACATACAAAGTACACTGTGTTGCACTCCCTCAACTGATAACAAGGAAGTACGACAAGTTTCACAAGAACCTAGATGTCCAACTCATCAACCAGGAGGAGAAGAATGTTTGCCCACTAGAGTATAGATATGAACACAATGTATAGGAGATATGATGGTATAGAAATTGTATCAGAGGTTTACCCACAAATGCCTAAATTCACTCACATGGGTGTGAGAGACACGTTGGAAGAGAAAATACACGTCAAAAGCAACCATAATATTTTAAAGAATTATCACACAATTTAAGCACTTGCTTCCTTCATTTTTTTCTTTAATAACCTAAAGTGGGAACTTAATATGATGTAGATGAGATAAATAAAGACTTAAAGAATTATGAGTTTCAATTTTTATATCATCTATAAAAGGTAAACATGTTAGCAAAGGTTTTAAGTAATACAGGATGAATTGTAGTTAGTTCAAGACTTGAAGTACTTGGAAGTGGGTGTGGTGGTATTACTTTATCACATTGGTCGTAACATGCTACTTTATAACAAGCACTTATGTTCAACCAAATGACCTATTTTCACTCAAGTAACAGTTTTGGAGTCTAAACCATTATTTAATTAAGGTTTTCAACATAATAATGTGATGTTATGCTATTGTATTCATTGAGATGATTATTGGAATGATATGCATATATGATACAATTAAGTTGAGGTTACAAACTTAGGATAAAGGATGAGATGTGAACTATTGTTTGAATGTATGTATTAAATCATATAGATTATGATCTAAGGTGGTGAAAACAATGAAGAGTTTATTGTACATATGGAATAGATACATGTGCTTAAATATTGTATACCTTAAACTTACCTTGACTTAAAGTCGATGTTTATAAAATGGGTCAAATGTTAATATCTGGTAGGACTTAATTAACATGAGTCTTTTGGAATACATCAATTGATATTCCTTAATAAATATCCTTTTGATACTTAGATCTGTGTGTTGACCTATTGTTAATGGAATAAATGAGTTTGTTTTGGAATTGATTATAGCGAAAGCATATAACAAATTTTTGACTTGCTTTGAATCTTATAATCTTTATTTCGATAACTTACCCATTGTTGGTATTAGGAATCACCTTGGTTACCCATTGCCCCATAGCACAGGTATTATCATTGAAGAGTTTTGTTTTCGAAGTTAAATGTCATTCTCTATTGTTGTTGAATTTCACTTTGAATTGACTATTCTAGAAAGTTTTTGAATGCACAATCCAAAATTTATTTTTCGAAATTTGTATACATTTTGGATTGTACAATCTAGAAGCCATTTCCAAACCTATAATTTTTTTTGAACAACCAAAAATAAATATATAAATGTGAGGTACTTAAGGGGTACCTCAACCCTTATATAGAACCATTGTAATTATACTTTGCCCTATACCTACAATCTACATAAGTATCCTAATTATGAGTCTCAAGAAAGGTTACCAACGAGTAGTAGAACAAATAAGGTTCTACCTAACATTAAGGCTACATAATTTTTATTATCCCAACTACCTTCTACCGTTCGGACAACAATTCTATGAATTAGACTTGTAATGTATAACATATCGAATAAAGTCCTATCACAATTAACTTTGGAAGGTCCCGTTTGCAATACCTGAAATGTTTCCTCGCAACCACAACATGATCAAGACTAGAAGAGCAAGTAAGAGCATTACAACCTCTTAAGTTAAATATTTCAAATAATGTAAAAGACATAAGATCCAATCAGAATAAGTAAACTGAGCTCTCTTTACTCTATGTTTTAATCAATACTATCTCCTGATCTGGGCAAGTCTAAAGATCTTTACACTATCCACAACCCCATTTCTGTCAGTCACAATAGTCACCCATAATATTTTCCATAATTGGTTACCTTTTTTGGTTAACATTGGTAAATGAAAATGAAGATAATGAGGCAAAACGGACTCATGCCTAGCAGACTGTATTCCAGCTTATCTGTCACAAGCATCCCACACTTCCTGCATCACTACACAATTAATAAAAAGATGTTGCACTGTCTCGTCCACCCTCTTACACAACTGAGAGACATACGACAATTTGTCCAACATAGCTTTCCAAACGCAAATTAGTGCTGAAGGCGCCACTTTTAACGTCCAAAGCTCCTGGAAAACCTCTGACCTCTCCACTATACTTTTCCTATTCAAAATAATGTACCCAGACTTAACAGTATATTGCTGTTCTTCCTCCCTTAACCAGACCCACCCATCCTGGCTATCAATTCTTCTTTGTACCACTAAGGTACTATTAATCATTTGCTCTTCCAACTGCTTCTCCATTCAAAGCTAGCTCTTTTCCATCCTAAACTCCATCCAAATATGTGTAATGAATTCTCTTGCTCCCCTACCGCAATCTCTACCATTGTGCTCTCTTTACATTCAGAAATAGAAAATAATCTAGGGTATGTATCTTTTAAAGATCGATCACCAACCCAAGTATCCTCCCAAAACTTCACTTTTTTCCCATCCCCCAAAATCCACTATTCTTCCACCAAACCAATTATCCTTAGCTCCCTCCCCACATACTTTAGCTAGATCATGCCACCACCAGGACTGTGTGCTATTAATTAAATTAATAGCCAATTCTCTTCAAGATCCATACCGTGGTTCTAATACCTCTCTCCATAAGCCCAATTCTTGCCTGCCAAGCCCCATTTCCACTTAGATAATAAAGCTACATTGAAGCTACCTATATCTATAATCCCTAATCCGCCTTCTTGAACTGGCCTGCACACGTTCTCCCAACTAACCCAGGCTATTTTTTTTGTCTCATATCCCCAACCCCATAGGAATTTTAACTTGTAATTTTCTAATCTTATTGCACACACTAACATGGACTTTAAAGAAAGACAAATAGAATAAAGGTAGTGCAGTGATCACAAATTTAATCAAACACACTCTGCCAGCCATAGAAAGTAATCTTCCCTTCCATCTTGACAACCTAAATTTAACTTCATCAATCACCTGATCCAAAGTGAGACCCTTTTAGGATTCCCCTAATAGTCATCCCTACGTACTTAAAAGGAAGCTACATCTGCCTACAATTCAGACACTTGGCAAACACATGTAGTTCCTGTTGATTAACTCTTATACCCCCACCTTACTTTTATGAAAGTTAACTTTAGTCCTGAAACCAATTCAAAGCTCCTCAAAATAACTTTAATGGTCAAGATATCTCCATAAGTTGGTTGAAAAAATAGAAGTTTATCATCCGCAAACTGAAATAAGTCAATGTTCACTCCCTTCCTGCCCATCTTTACACCTTTCAGTAGATTCTTACTTCTAGCTTCCCTAACTAAACCCGTGAGTCTCCACAACAATAAGGAACAAAAACGGTGCTAGTAGGTCACCGTGCTCAAGACCCCTCTTAGATTTAAATTCTTCCATTGAACTCCCATTAACCAATACAAAAGTTGTGACTCATTCTAAACACATCTTTATTCATTTTATCCACTTATCATCAAATCAAACCTTCCCATCTGTCAACACCAAATTTTATCTGGATTTATTTAATAATTTCTCAAAATATTAATAATAAAAAACCTCTTTTAGTTAGAATTTTAGATTTTTATTCTTATTTTCTTTCATTTTTTTTAAAAAGAAGTAAGAATTTCAATGGTATGGTTTATTTTTTTTTTCTTTTCTTTTCATCTCTTTCTCATCTTAAAAAAATAAAAACAACAAAATATAAGTATAATTACTTTTATTCTTTATTTATTTTTTATCTTCTTTATCAAAATTAAAAAAACAAACAAAAAAACAATCAAACAAAAAGTATATTTCTTTTTCATATACATTTTACATTTCCTTTTCTGAAAATTATAAAAGAAATAAATAACCAAAAAATAAAAAATTCCAAATTGGAGTCCTCCTCTTTGAGAGCTGTACCATCCTCGTATGAGAAACCTCCAAATTTCCAAACCATGTCCGGAACGCAAACCTGCTCCTACTCTGCTCTCCTGCAGTGCTTCCGCTTGCAATGCTTCAACCCCTCTGTAATGCTTCCCCCCCTATGACGCATTACCTTATTTTCACAAAAAAAAAACCTCTGCACTTCTACCTCTCACAACTAGCATTACCTTATCTCAACAAAGTGGTTTTGTCCCTGCAAATATCTGCTCTAGTCAACCTATCAACAGATCTTTTTTCTGCTGAAGAGGGATGCTATTTCATGGGCTCTATCTTTTAATCTTCGAAAAAAAAAGCTTATAACAATATGGTTTCCCCCTCACTCTCTAATACTCATCTTGACTTCTCATTCAATCACTAAATAGATCCTTAGCTCTTATTCAAACAAAAACCCTCTTCCCCAATCACTACTCTGGCCCATAAAGGAAACCCGATAGAGGATTGAAGCAGAGAAAAGAAAGAGCAACATAAGAAGAGAACGACGCATAAGGTTTGTGATTTGCCTACCCTGTCTTTGGTCTTATAGTGTTTCATTATTACATATACATATCTTGCATTCCTTAATACTGTCCTACACCCTGCATTGATCATCATTCGCCAAGTAAAAACAGAAATACAATGGCTAATCGAAATAGTACTTTAAAACTGAAAAATCTCAAAGCTTTCACGTTCCAGCCATCACCCCTAAGCCATTTTGCTACTAAGACATCCAAAGCCATTATTTGTCACTATTCCTCTTTCTCGCTTTGAATTTCCAAAGAACCCTAAAATCCGAGCCCCTTTTACTTGCGCCGCCACCTCATGTTCCCACAACACCAACCTTCCTCCACCATTGCTCCCGAACACCGATGTCGCTATTGTCATCACAGCGTCGCTACCAGAGATTTCCTCGCTATCTGTGAAGCCTCTCGTGCCTCTTAGGTTCACTCACTGAAAATTCTCTTAATCTTGTTTTCCCTTTTGAAACGATGCACCAGCAGCCACGTTCATTTCCTATCTCATAACCCTAATTTGATTACGGTAATAATAAAAAATAATAAAAAGTTAAAAGCATTGGGCTTGATGTTTTGACTGAAGGAATAAAAATCAGCGAAGTTGAGGACTGCTTCTTCCTGCACCTCCATATCAGCTTCCTGCACCTCCATAGTCTAGACAAATTTACCGTCTAACCTTTTTTAAAAGTTTTCATACCCCATAATACCCTCCACCACCCTTCACATCCTTTCTTCCTCCACTTTGTCTACACCCCATTAGAACTCCATTGCACCCCATTCAAACTCCACTGACCGCGGCTGCACCTCTACCTCCACCTCCACTGTCAGTGCTCGTATCCTACTTTGCCACTGCAGATCTACATTGAGTGCACCTTGGTTGCTAGTTGCTGGCGTTGGTTCTCCATCCTTGGTTCTCCATTCACGGTTTTCACGAACCGTAACCCACAAACCTTCACTTGCATCATTTTGGCACCCATTCAAGCAATTGAAAGGAAGGTAAGCATCATTGTAAGTTTAATTTTAGATTGTAGAGGTAGTTGTGGTGGATTGGTGGCGGAGGACAGTGGTGGTAGACTATTTTTTTACTGTTAAACTGTTCTATGGTTTGTAGAAAACGTAAGTAATTCAAAATTTCTCTTCTGCGGTTTGTACAAACCGTAGAACAATAGAAATTTTTTTTCAGTTCTGCGGTTTGTATAAGCCGCAGAAGAGAAAATTTTTTTTTACTGTTCTACGGTTTGTACAAACCGCATAAGAGAAAAAATTTTCTACTGTTCTACGGTTTGTACAAACCGTAGAAGAGAACAAAATTTTCTATTGTTCTGGGGTTTGTACAAATCGTAGAAAAGTAACTTACGGTTTGTACAAACCGTAAGCAAAAAATTCCAACGCTTACGGTTTGTACAAGCCGTAAGCAGTAAAAAAATTATCCAACGCTTACGGTTTGTAGAAACCGTACGCTTTAATTTGATATGCAGTTTCTACAATCCATAGACTTTTGTCATACACCTATGCACCTACGGGTTGTATAAACCGTAAGCTCTTATAAATGTTGATTTAACTACGGTTTCTACAATCCGTTAGTGTCTAATATCCTGATTTTAAACCTACGACTTATAGAAATCGTAAATATAAAATTCTTATGGTTTCTACAATCCGTGAAAAACCGAAAACTGGATACCAAATACCTCAACGACGACGACTCTCGTTGTTTTTCAGCCACCCACTCCGACCGACGGCCGCCCAAAGCGCCTTCAATCCGCCACTCCAACACCGTCGGAACCTCCCACCACTGCCACACTTTCCACCTTCGTTCAGAACTGTAGGCTCCTCTTCCGTTCAAAACCTTAGTTTATAGGAGCAGGGATAATTTTGTAATTTACTCATGTCTATTGCTGGAATTTTAAAAATTATGGAGGTGCAAGAAGATGATATGGAGGTACAGGAAGAAGCAGTCGAAGTTGAGATACTGAAATGGGCTGGGCTCAATTTAACATTTGAATTAAGCAGTGGCAGTCTCATTGCGTGGTTGGGAAAAATAATTTGTTTTGATTGTTGAGGCACCGAACTGAGTTAATAGAAATGCAATTTGGGGAGTGTTCATAAAATGGGCTTAAACCCAAAGTTATTTCCCAGCAGAGAGCAAAGAAAATGAATGAACGAAATAAAAGGAGAAATGAGGCACCGAATATTGCGAAGGCGGTGGAAGGGTATGTACACGTCGGGGTTCTTTTTTTAAATTAGGTTCATTGCATTTAATGCTTCCATACATCTCACTTTTTCATAGCTTTTTCTATAATAAAAAAAGGAAAGGAATTTAGGTTTTGATAATTTTTCTCGTAACATCATTGTACTATGGGACTCACTTGCTTTATTATATTAGACACCTAATATTTCTATCAATTGGTTTGTATTTTTTTTTTAAAAATATACTATTGTTATAAAAATAATTTTTATCTCATTTCTTCATTTTTTTTAATCTAAAATTTATAAGAATTTAAGAAAAATATAAGGGATTAATTTTTTTTTCTCTTTTCTTTTGGGCTTATTTTTAAATAATTTCGATTAAACTTCAAATGGTCGTACGCGTCATTCGGGTTTTAATTCAAAAAAAAGTTTCGTTTAGATAATCAAAGGACCGTACGCGTCAAGCGATATCTAAAACGAAATTTTATTAAAAACATAAAAAATGTAACATTTTCAAAAAAAGTCCAAAAATATCAAAATTTCAAAAATTAAAAAAAATTATAAATTTCAAAAATTAAAAAATATCAAACACTTCAACTAACAGATTTTCGAACAAAGAACTACGTAACCCTGATTTTTCATCCCCGATGGAAATATGTAGGACCAAGGTCAAACCTTGTCGGCCCCAAAAATCAAATTTTTTTTATTATTTACATTTTTTCTTCTTTTGGGAAAAATAAACATTTTGAAAAATCACACTCAGTTTACTTATTTAATTAAAGATATCGTCTTAGGACGGGCGTTGTGGGGGTGCTAATACCTTCCCCACACTTAACCAACTCCTGGACCTAGATCTGGTTTTCTAAAACTAGCCTTATCCTATTTTTCAATTTTTCCATAGTTTTCCATAAAAACTATGGTGGCGACTCCTTTTCTAAAGTTTTGAAACACATTTTTGTTTTTTATTTCGGATCGTCGTCCCTGTCACGATCCTGGTTGCGACACCATAATATAATATCAGAACTATTAGCTCACTAAATCATACGCTTTTCCGTAGTCCACCTTAACAACTACATCCTCTTCTTCTCCTTCCTAATATAGTCATCTGTCTCATTAACAATAAGAACGTTATCTAACATTCCTCTTCCACTAATGAATGTAGATTGATGTATATCAATCACCTTAGGAAGCACATATTTAAGCTTATTAGCTAAAATTTTAGACAGGATTTTATACATACACCTCTCTAGTGATATCAATCAATAATCATTCAAGCTAAAAGGGATTTCTCGCTTAGGGACCAAAGTGATAAAAGAAGCATTACATCCCCTAGGAATATAACCAAACTCTTGAAAGTACCGTACAACCTGAATAATATCTGGCCTTACCACCTCCCAATAATTTTTTAAATGTGAAAATTATATCCATCCGATCCAGGGCTCTTAGTGCTACCACATTGCCAAACTGCATCTACAATCTCCTATTTCATGATATCTTTACATAGTACATCATTATCCTCCCTAGAAAGAGATTTGAATTAGACCCCATCAATCCTAATCAGCCTTCTCTGTACTGCAAACCTATTTTCAAAATAATTTTTCATCTGACTTTTGACCATCATTGGGTCATCACACCAAGCCCCCTCTATATTAAGACCTACTAGATCATTAGCCATTTTCCTCCACCTTATTGTTGAGTGAAAAAATTTGGAGTTTGTATCACCCTTTTTTGCCCACTAAACCCGAGACTTCTATTTTATCATTTCCAGTTCCTTTTCTTCCATACCTTTAAGTTCACTTAGTAAAACCAAACGTCTCACTCTCAGCTTCTCATCCAAGGAGCCTTTGCCATCCTTCTTATCAATATCTTCAATCTCACTGACCACTTGTTGTTTTCTAACTTTTGTCTTACTGAAAACCCGTTGTAACTCCTTTATTAAATTTTTCTACTCGTCTCCATTGACTTTTCGATCACTGCACACAGACTTATCTCCTACCGAAGGTCGGTCGCTCTCATCGAGGGAGTTAACGTCTCTGTCTACCCGCCTTTCATCTTCAACAACTCTGGTTTCTAGCGCGTCTTACACAGAACCATACACCATCATCTGTTGCCGTCTACCTCCATTGACACTTAAATCTCCACATGAGAACCTGTCTCATGTCGACGTATTGTCACCACCTCTGAAAAAATTTTCTCCGTCTACCCACCTATCTCCTTCCATTTGGAGACTTTCATTAACTCGGGTATCCATTGAAGAACTACTATATGAGGCACTGTCACTCCTACACCAATCTCTGTAGTAGTCACAACGACTATTAGGTGTTTCCTCTAACACAAATAGTTGGCACAGAGTATTGTTGATCATTATATCAACATACATTTCAACTTTGATTGAAATTGTCGTTCTCACCTTGATTCTTGCGTACTCAAGTTGTTCCCAAGCCAAAGTTGCTTCGTCCACTTCTACCACATTTCCCACCGTATTCACAACCTTTCTAAAACAGTCTCTCATCCACAATGAGATTGGTATCCCCATGCACCTCATCCAAACGATTCGATTCCCTACTAGTTTGCCTTCACCCCAAGGCCTTATCACCTCAAACTCCTTATACAATATGTCTTTGTTTGTGTTGATGATTTCTACCAGCTGCACCCCTTCCTTCCCAATTAGCAACATCTCCTTATCTCCCAAATATCTCACCCACACAAAGCCAAGGCCCTCACCCAACTACTCTCAAGCCATAATAGTTTCAACAATTGAGTTTTAAAACATTGGCATCTCCACTTGCTTCTACTGTTATACAAATTTCGATCCATTTCTTTCTTCGCATTTTTGTTTCTTTCCTTCGTCCGTCACTACTTAACAACCTTTCTATTATGCTCAGTATATATCCTATTGTTGTCGCGGTTTACTTGGTTTCCATATCCTCACACTCTGTCTCCGTTTTTACCAGAACTTCATCTTCTGTCACCTCCAGCATTACTCCTATTACCAATGTTTTGCCTTATATCTCTGCCCTTTGCATATCTCGAAAGGTTTACCTACAACTTCAAGGCACCAATCCGGATTGCATCAAACTCTTTTCCTAACTTCACAATATTTTTCACATCTCAGAACCTTACAAAACCAAACCTATTCCCCGATCAGTTAAGCTTTCTTGATGTGAAGACTTTTTCAACCCTTCCCCATCTTTGGAATATTTTTTGCATATCTCTTTCACCATAGCTGTTTGGGAAATGGGAGAAGAAGTAAGTCGTGACATTCTAAGATTTAGCGTTTCCAACGTTTCGAAAGTTTCTGGCAACCATAGTTGGTCTGAAAAGCTTACTATAGAGAAGAGAGCATAAGAGCCACTATGATGTAGAGTGTTTATGGATAAGCAACAACAGATACACTGAAAATACTTCTGCCAAGTGTATTTTGAATTACACAATCTAGATCATATTTTTCAAAAAATGAGTACATTATGGATTTTGCAATCCAGAATGCAATTCTAGATTTAGAAATACATTCCAGATTGCAGAAACTGAAATTTATTTATTTTTTGAAAGTGCATTCCATAATTTGTTTCTGAATTTGGAATTGTATTTTAGATTGCACAATCTAGAATGCATTTTTTAAAAATAGAATACATTTCAAATTTTGCATACCATAATGCAATTCTGGATTTAAAAATGCATTCCGGATTGCATAGTCTGGAATGTATTATGTTTTTGAAAAATACATTATGAATTGTGTGACCTATAATGTATTTTTATTTTGAAAAATACCAATATTATATTATCCTTTTGATTATAATATATTAATTATTTCAAATGCAAAGTTATTAACAAAGATACTTACGACATCTGTTCGTAACAGAGATTGCGAATAAGTTGTTCATGGTAGTGGTGCTAATATGATGGATGTAACTACAATAGAACTTGTTGACTAGGAAGGATTCCTTAGAGGAATTTTGGATTCTTTTATACTAGTCAACTATGATGATCATGTTGCCTTAGGACAATGGGAAGCTGAGATAAGAAATGAAATTTAATTGTGATATTTGGTCATGTGGTATTATTTATCCTTACAAACACCCATATTTTTGTGTTAAGATAGAGGGGAATTGAAGTTGGTCTCCCATGGGTAGAAGTTAACTAAAGTTGAGATCCCTCATTAACAATTGATGTTGCGGTATTTAACTCTAGATTGTTGTCATTGTGCAACATCAGTTATGAGACAACTGATAAGGGTTTGACTTCTACCTTTGTGGAGAGGTGGCACGAAGACATCAACACTTTTCACCTTCTTGGTGGTAAGATGACAATTACCTTGGATGATGTGTCAACATTGCTTCATATCCCTTTTGTGGGACTATTTTGCACATATACGAAATTGGATTTGACTACAGTTAAAACAATGTTGGTTGAGTTGTTAGGGTGAACATGGGTGATGACACGACAAAGATGAGGCATTGTCATGATGCACACGAGAGACTGAGCTGGCTTTGTGAGGTATTTGAGTAGTTTTGTATACATCGTTGATGAGACTGTGTTGTATGGATTTATTTTTTGCATCTTATGGGATGTGTAAAAATTTTTGGTGATAAAAATAAAATATCTATCAATATGCTATACTTACAACTCTTCAACAATTTACGGATGTGTCGCAACCGGATCACGACGGGGCTATCAAAAAGTTATTTTTAAAAAATTAAATAGAGATTGGAGTCGCCACCATAGTTTATTATGGAAAACCATAGAAAAATCAAAAATAAAAATGTCTACGAACCAGATTCAAAGATTCGGGAGTCGGTTACGTGTGGGGAAGGTATTAGCACCCCACAACGCCCGTCCTAAGACAATACCCTTAATCAAATGAATAAGAATAAGTGTGATTTTAAAAAATATCATTTTTCCCAAATAATAATAATAATAATGAGACTAAAGACAAAACAAACAAATATATAAAAAACAAAACAAACAAGAAAACATGCTTATAAAAATCATAACAATAAATAATAATTAGGCAGATAAAAATAGCAAACAAAAATAAAACAAACAAACATATATATTTTTTATTTATTTGGGCCCGACAAGGCTTGACCTTGGTCCTATATATATCTATACATGATAGAAAATCAGGGTACACGTAGTTCTATTTTGAAAACTTGTTGGATGACGTTTGATATATTTTTTTAGCTTATGAATATTTTCTTTTATTTTTGGCGATTTTATTTTATATGGTTTTTTAATCATTTTTTATTTTATTATTTTTTCTTCATAATTGTTTATTTAAAGGAAACTCGGGACAAGACTATTTTTTTATATTTAAAAAAGTTTATTAAAAAAACTATTTTTATTTTAATTTGAGAAAGGAACTAATTTTTATTATCTTAAAGAAATTATTTTTATACTTAAAAAAACACATCTTTTTTTAATTTTTATTCATTATTTTCGAAGAAAAAGAATAACTATTTTTTCATATAAAAAAACTTTTTCTTTTATTTTATTTTTAATTTGTCTTTATATTTTATTTTCGAAAAAACGTGTTTCTATTACTTGATTTTCGTAAAAAAATATTTTTATATATATTATTGAAAAGACATGTTTTTACATTTATCTCATTTTTATTATTTTTGAAGATGTTTTATCTTTATTATTTTAGGACTGTTTTGAAACTTTTCCCCTTTTTTTGTTTTAAAAATTTATATTTTTGATATTTTTTCAAGAACTATTAATTTATTAAATTTTAGAAAGCATTTAGTTCGTTCTTCAAAAATTGAAAAATGTTTTATAATTTATTATTATTAGTATTATTATTTATTTTTTAAAATCAAAGAGATAAGAGATGAACCTCAGAATATCATAATAACCATCAAACAGAGCAACCACATATATGTAATAAGTATATAACACATAGTAAATAGAGCGTACCAGTTGAAGATCCTCCAGAAGCACGTTCCCTTCTTCTCTGAACTCTTAATTCAGGACCATTTTTAGTATCTCCAGTATTCCTCAGTGTTTTTTTCGCGTGTCTTTTTCGTGTGTCTTTTTCGCGTGGGTATCCACTTGCTCACTATGCATATTTATACTAATTCTAGTCAGCCCACTCTTAATTCAAATTTTAAATCCCTTAATTTCTAATTATTTCCACTTAATTATAATTTGTGAACTGCCAATTGATTATTCCCTTTTGATTCAGATTCAAATCTATTAATTCCTAATTATCCCCACTTATGACACCAACTGACTGTTAGATCCCAATGACCAACCCAGACTGAAAAATGGGCAGAATTGTACCATTATAGCTGTTATGGCATCATAACCTCCCATACATATAATCAAATTCGAAAATAATTGAATATGGGGAAATAAATGGGGAATATTGGAGGTAATGTGGCTGAAACATTTTATTATTATTATTTTTTAATTCATTTTTTTCCTTTATTATTTTTTTTTCATTTTTACATTTATTGAAAGCAACCTAAATACACAACAATAAAAATAAACACTTAAACCTTTTTTTTATTTATTTTATTTTAATATTATTATTATTTTGAAATATATATTTATTATCATTATTTTTTCTACTTTTCGAAAAATAAACAAATTATCTAATTACTATTTTAGAACATTAACCAAATGGAGCCTGTAAAATAAAAAGGATGAGCATAAAAATTCAAAAAGAAAATGCATCAATTATTAGACAATCAGCATTTAATTGAAAATCATCAGCATTTAATCACTATTAAGCAGAAAATCGTTTGTAATTAATCAGAATAATAATCATATCAACTATTCAAATTTCTAGCCTTTCTAACAAATTTTTTAAATTTATTTTCAATTAATTTTTGTATCATTAATGGGCATCAGAAAAGGCTAGCAAAAAGAGAGGATGTGACATGGCAACACTTTAATGACAATTTTATTTTTTTTTAACAAATTTTTAATAGACTAATTTTCTTTACTTTTTTCCCTTTTTTACTAATTTTATTTTAACTTTATTCATAAAATAGAATAGAATCAAAACTCTTTTTTTTATTTAAATAATAACACACATTTTTATTTTTATTTTATATTATTTTATATTTTAGAATAATTTTATTTGCCCGGACGAAATTGGGTGTTGACATCTGCCCATCCTTACTTAAATTTGACCAGATGATCTGAACCTATGAAGTTCATATTATCTGAGTAAAAGATAAGTAAGGACAAAAACACTAATTTTCGTTCGGTTATGAAAATAAAAGACAATAAAATAAATGTATAGATAGAGGCCGAGACCTTGTACTGAGACGAGAGGGTCGCGTACCTTAAACTGACCTTGTATTAAGATAAGAGGGTTGTAAATTTTGGATTCGAACTGACCTTGTACTGAGACGCGTAGGCCGTTTTTTTTCATTTTGACCTTGTACTGAGACGGGAGGGTCGTAAATTTTGGATTGAAGTGACCTTGTACTAAGACGAGAGAGTCGTTTTTTTTCATTTTGACCTTGTACTGAGACGAGAGAGTCGTAAATTTTGGATTGAAGTGACCTTGTACTGAGACGATAGGGTCGTTGTTCTTCATTTTGACCTTGTACTGAGACGAGAGGGTCGTAGATTTTAGATTGAAGTGACCTTGTACTAAGACGAGAGGGTCATTGTTCTTCATTTTGACCTTGTACTTAGACGAGAGGGTCGTAAATTTTGAATAAATCTATGGATAATGTTTAAACACCCATGTTGTAAAATGTGGAGATACGACATTGAGTCATTCCTCTAATAATATTTTCTGTTGATTTGCATGAAGTTTGATTTTTCTTGTTGAAAGATATATGTTAAATGCACGACAATGCATGAATTTTTCTTTTTGTTTGTTCTTTTTAAAGAATGCATTTACGAATGCATGAAATGTGATTGATTTTTTTTAATAATGCATGTTAAAATACATGAAATCTGTTTGAATATGAACTTTTGATTTTATTCTTTTTAAAAAATACATATAAAAATGCATAAAATTTGATTTTTTCTTGATGCATTTATGAATGCATGAAATCTTTTATTGAATATGAATTTTGAAAATACATGTTTGAATGCATGAAATTTGATTTTTTGTTCTTTGTTCTTTTTTTTTTTGTAATGGTGCATTTATGAAAGAATGAAATTTTTTATTAAATCTGAATTTTGAATTTGAATGAAAATGCATGTTTCAATACATAAATTTTGATTTTTTTTTGTACTACTTGAAGAATGCATTTATGAATACATGAAAGTTTGATTGAATATGAACTTCCGATTTCAATGAAAATGCATGTTTGAGTGTATGAAATTTGATTTTTTATTCTTTTTGAAGAATGGATATATTAAAAGCATGAAATTTTATTTTTCATTTTTATTTCCTCGGACGATAATGAATGAAATTCTATTTTCTTGAATGATCATTTTGATGCTGATGTATGTACAATTGTTTTTTTAAAATGATTTTACAAATGATAATTTTTCCAGTAAACTTTTCACAGATAATGTTTCAAAAAGATATGTATTAATTTTCCAAAAGAGAAGATATGTATAAAAGATATTTTCAATGATTTTCAAATGTTTCAAAATTTATGTACAAAGGAACATTTTCAATGATTTCTTTCAATGTTTATTCAAAAAGTATGTACAAAGATCTTTTGAAATATATGTTTTTTATGTACATTCAAAAGGATTTTCTATTATTTGTTTTTTAAAATACATATGTAAAAGATCTCAAGAAATATGTACAAACTTCAAAGTGAAAAAAAAATTTTCAAATTTTTTTTTTCAAAAGTATGTGCAAAGTGTTTTTCTTTGATTTTCCAAAAACACCTAAAAATATTTTTATTTTTTACCCAAAAGGTTTTCGATATAGAATCAGGTGTTCCTTGTAAGACTGAATTCATTGGATGCTACTCTTTTCTAACAAATCTCATAAAGTTGAAACATATGCCCACAAAGATAATCACTAGCTTTCTGTTTAGAGACACAACTTTGATATATGCTTGAACCCTCAGGCGAAGGGTAAGTGAGTAGAGAGTTTGAGATATTTGAAAGATATTGGGGGTGCAAATCTTCTGATAGGGCTGCCCCAGTTTAGGTGCCCCAACTTTGGTAAATCAGACTTTAGATTTTGAATGAAAGCACTACTGTTGCTAACAGGAAGATGGCTTTTATAGGGGAATCCCATTCCAATTGCCCCTAGCTACGTGGATGAAGGTAATGATATGGTATTTGTGAAGGATGAGTTGCAAGGTAAACATTTGACCGTGAGGGTGCAAATGAAATCAAATTGCCCCAGTTTGTATGTACAATATTTGTGAATTGATTAGCTATTTATGTGAAAATGGAATAGCAAGGGTAGGAAAGAAATCGGTTGGCCTCAAGGGTGATGAAAGATTAGCTATTTTTGTGAGGTAGGAATGGGGTAGCAAGGGTGTGTAGGAAACCAGATTACTCCAACTAGCGTTGTATCCCCAACCGATTCGTAGAATGACCAAAACTTTAGTCTAACAGAGGCACTCTGATAAATTTCTTTTTCCATTTTTTTTCTTAACACGTATTATCGATCACATCATCTTGTTTCAAAGTTAATTCTTATGAAAATCATTACAATCAATCAATAATCAATATGGACTTTATTGAGCTTGTAACGTGGCCAGGGGTAAAGAGGGTTGTGAAAAAAAAGGATAAAAAGGCTCAAAAATTATATTGGGGTTTTATATCTAAACAAGGATCATCACCTAAATGTTGTAATCAACCAAGGTCATCTTCCATGAGCTTTTTATATAACCTTCCTTTCCTCTAAAGAACACTTGTTGTACACTCTTCTTGACAAACTTTTGAGAATATCTTTTTCTTTTTCCTTATCTCTTTTCCTTTCCTTTTCATTTTTCAATTTTTTCCATATTTTTCTTTTCTTGAGAAGCTTGCAATGTACTCCTTGCTTGATGTGCATTTTCCTTTAACCTTTAGGAACCTCTGATAATACTCATGTCTCGACTTTTTTTATTTTTGAATTTCTTTATCAAAACCTTAAGCTGAACTTCAAATTGATTATGATCCTCACTAGGGGTATTTGAAAGAAAAATTTTGTTTTGGCTCAAAAAGGGTGCAACGGATTTGTAAAAGTGTTTAGGATGAAGAAACATGGTCATATATCACTTCGAATCATGATTGCTTAATGTTCAAAAAGATTAACAGTGAAACAAAATTTAATAACTTCCAACACATTTTTTTTTTACTTTGTCCTATCTTTTGCTTAGATTGCCTTTGCAGGTTTTCAATCTAACGGACTTTTATTTTTTTTATTTACTTTGAACGCCTCTGAAGACAAGACATAGAAACAATCTTTCTGTTAGTAGTAAAACACAACATTTCTGCCCCGTATAAGAATTTCCTTAAGAAATAGCAATCCTTGAGGCAAACCTTTTCTTTGGATATTTGGAGAATTTTTAGGCTTTTTAGGAAAGGTGAAAGGTATCAAGCACATATCGAGATAATTTCTTTGAGAAAGCCAGCTTTTGCCTTCGTTAAGCGTTTTGCTATTCACGGTTTATTTTGCCATTTATGATCTTATGAACTCAGTAATTCAAGGACAAATAATTCATCCCATTGAAAAAAGAGAATTTTTGAAACTTTAAGAGTACTAATATTTACAAAACAAGACTTGTGCAAAAGAAAATCCTGTCTCTACGGAATCATATCAAGCATAGAACTTTTTGATTGTGTTAGAGTTAATTGGCAAATGTAACTCTTCCCCATCCATCTTTGTGAGAATCAGTGCACCTCCAGGCAATGCCTTTTTCACCACATAAGGGCCTTCATAATTTGGCATCCATTTCCCTCTGTTATCTCTTTGGACTGTTATGATCTTTTTCATAACCAATTCCCCTTCTTGGAATTCTCTAGGGCGTACCTTCTTATCAAATGCCCTTTTCATTCTTCTTTGGTATAATTGTCCATGACAGACCGCTGCTAGTCTTTTTTCATCGATGAGGTTGAGCTGATCATGTCTAGTTTGCACCCATTCAGCCTCTTCTAATTGAGCCTCCATCAATACTCTTAGAGAAGGAATTTCAACTTCAAAGGGAAGAACTGCTTCCATCCCATATACCAATGAGAAGGGTGTTGCCCCTGTTGACGTTCGCACTGAGGTACGGTATCCATGCAAAGCGAAGGGTAGCATTTCATGCCAGTCTTTGTATGTGACTACCATTTTCTGGACAATTTTCTTTATGTTCTTATTTGCCGCTTCTACTGCTCCATTCATCTTGGGTCGATATGGAGTAGAATTATGATGTTGAATCTTGAATTCTTCACATAGCTCAGATATCATTTTGTTATTCAAATTTGTAGCATTATCAGTAATGATTCTGCTAGGTAGACCGTATCTACAAATAATCTCTCTTTTGATAAACTTCGCCACTACTTTTCTTGTCACATTGGCATAAGAAACAGCCTCTACCCATTTCGTAAAGTAATCTATGGCCACCAGAATGAAACGATGCCCATTTGAGGCTTTTGGCTCAATAGCTCCAATGACATCTATACCCCACATGGAAAATGGCCATGGTGTGGATAACACATTCAACGTTGTCGGCGAGACATTGATATTGTCCGCATATTTCTGACACTTAAGACATTTCCTGACATGGATGCAACAATCATTCTCCATAGTCAACCAGAAATAACCTGCTCTCAAAATCTTTCTAGCCATTGAATGACCATTCATATGAGTTCCAAAAGCTCCTTCATGAATTTCTTTCAAGATCAATTCTGCCTCTTTCGCATCTACACATCTAAGGAGCACCATATCATGATTTCTTTTATACAATACTTCCCCATTTAGGATGAACTTTGCAGCCAATCTTCTTAACATTCGCTTATCATTCTCAGAGACCCCTTCAGGGTATTCTCGGTTCTTGAGATATTGCTTAATATCGAAATACCATGGTTTGCCGTCTGATTCTTCTTCTATGAAGGAACAATGAGCCGGATGTTCGTGACTTTTCATCTTGATCTTTGGTAGTTCACCTCCTTGGTTTACCTCAAACATAGATGATAAGGTTGCTAATGCATCAGCCAATTGATTATCTTCTCTCGAGATGTGATGAAATGTTATAATATCAAAATACTCCATTAATCCCTTAATATAGGCTTGATAAGGAATCAATTTTTTATCTCGAGTTTCCCACTCTCCTTTTACCTGTTGGAAAACAAGGGCAGAATCCCCATACACTTCTAAACATTTTGCCCCTAATTCAATGGCAGCTCGAATACCCATAACACATGCCTCATATTCTGCTGTATTGTTGGTACAATCGAAACACAATCTTGCTGTCATAGGTATGTATTGCTTTGCAGGAGAGATAAGAACTGCTCCTATTCCATGCCCCAATGCATTAGATGCTCCATCAAAGAACAATGTCCATGTATTCTTGTTATTGTCATCTTCAAGGACCAAAATTTCTTCATTCGGGAATTCAAGTTGCATGTATTGATAATCTTCAATGGGTTGGTGTGCCAAGTAGTCTGCAAGGACACTGCCTTTGATAGCTTTTTGAGTAACATATTGTATGTCATATTCGGATAAAAGCATTTGCCATCGAGCTATTCTCCCTGTAAGAGCAGGTTTCTCAAAGATATACTTGATTGGATCCATCTTAGAGATTAACAATGTTGTGTGACTTAACATATATTGTCTCAATCTGTGGGCAGCCCAAACCAAAGCACAACAAGTCCGTTCTAATATGGAATATCTTTGCTCACAATTTGTAAATCTTTTGCCCAGATAATAAATGGCATGTTCTTTCTTTCCCGTTTCATCATGCTGACCTAGAACACAGCCCATTGATCCATCTAATACTGTCAAGTATAAAATAAGAGGTCGCCCAGGGACTGGCGGACGTAATATTGGGGGTTCTTGTAGATATTGCTTAATCTTCTCAAAAGCTACTTGACAATCTTCATTTCATTCTTTGGTCTAATTCTTGCGCAACAACTTGAATATGGGCTCGCAGGTGGAAGTCAATTGAGAAATGAACCTAGCAATATAGTTTAGTCTTCCTAGAAAACCCCAAATTTCTTTTTCCGTGCATGGATGGGGCATTTCTAGAATTGCACGAACCTTGTCTGGGTCCACTTCGATCCCCTTTTGACTTACAATGAAACCTAGAAGTTTTCCAGATCTCACGCCAAAAGTGCATTTTGCTGGATTTAGCCTGAGCTTGAACTTTCTTAATCTTTCAAATAATTTTCTCAGGTTAGCTAAATGTTCTTCTTCGAATTTGGACTTGGCAATCATATCATCAACATAAACTTCAATTTCTTTGTGCATCATGTCATGAAAAAGAGTTACCATTGCCCTCTGATACGTTGCTCCAGCGTTTTTAAGTCTGAATGACATCACTTTGTAACAAAAGGTTCCCCATAAAGTAATGAAAGTAGTCTTCTCCATATCTTCCGGTGCCATTTTTATCTGATTATACCCGGAAAAACCATCCATGAATGAGTACAATGAAGATGTAGCAGTGTTGTCCACTAACGTGTCGATATGTGGTAGTGGGAAATCATCCTTTGGGCTTGCCCTATTCAAATCCCGATAATCAACACACATTCT
>Ga0209489_101356_pt1 | contig 50223 bp, 20 predicted proteins | sample SiratrowhiteBW_FD_187527 | JGI IMG/M metagenome (GOLD analysis project Ga0209489, IMG submission 187527) | Root nodule microbial communities of legume samples collected from California, USA - Siratro white BW (SPAdes) (version 2) | ecosystem: Host-associated > Plants > Roots > Nodule | place...
TTTACCCCCTCAAAAAAAAAAAAAAAAAAAAAAAAGAGTTGACACACATTACCTTTGTAGTCTATCCAATTAAAAAAGAGTTTGATTTTATAATATTAAAAAAATGTCTCTATCTTTTCCAAACTGATATATTTTATTGCTGTCAATTATATTATTGTTCTATTTTAAGCTAATAAGTTTAAAGGTAAGGTCTTTTTCTACATGAGAAGTGTTATATTTATAATAATTTCTTTTAGTATTTGAGAAGATAGTTAATTATTAGAAAATTAATCGAAAGAAAATAAATCTTAATATTTCAGAATTTAGTAGCTCCTCAAATTTCGAAAGTTTTATAAATAATTTGTTGTTTCTCTCAAGCTCATTAAACTTACAAAGATAACATTTTAGGATTGTTACCGTCATAGTTTAATAAGTAATTTCTTACTGATAAACACATCACATCGTTCAAGAGGTAATATTTTTTTACTTTATTCTAATCTTTTATTAATATCATCAATCTTACTAGTTAGTGATAGAATAATATCATCGTCTGATAGATAATTCCTATTGCATCTCGCAAAGGACGATATTTCTTTACTTCCTTAATAGCTAATATTATAAAGTGTCATTCCTTATGGATTTGGTCAAACATGAATATCCTACCATTGAAAATATAGATTTTTTTTTCTCTTTATTCTTACCTTGAACACAATTAAACAAGATAAAAGAAAAATTATATTTCTTTCTTTCCATTTTTTGCCTTGCAAAATACCTAAAAAATATTTCACTTTGTATTTTTGTTTTTCTTTCTTCTATTCACAAACCAAACAAAGTCTTGTGTCTGCAAATGAAAATGGCAGTCTATATCTTCATTACCTGTTCATGTCAAATTGTCAAATAAGGATTGTGATCTGGTGTTACCCTTTAATTTTACAAATGTGCCACCTTAAAGCTTAAGAACTATTGTATTGTCAATGCTTGACAATTTTGGATTTAACATTTATATATGTTCCCCAGTCAATTTCAGGATGACAAATCTATGATCGTGATCACTGCATTATAGCCTTTCTTTTCAAACCACCTATTCATGTACAATTACTCATCTCACCCCTTAACATAGTTAATAATTTATTCACAAGACTTTCTCAAATCTAGACTCAGTAAATTTTCAGCAATGTGTTTGTATTGTATGAGTAGCTAGGAGAATCTAGTTGACATATTAGAACATGCTCTGTTATTCTTTACGAATACCCTTTTTTTGGGAAGGGCAAGATTGTCTTCTAATCCATTTATGTTAAAATTATTTGTAGCATTTCAACTATTTTTGTTGAAATTTTTTGGTCTGAAGCCAGAAAAGCATGTTAGCTAGCATTAATGTTTGGGAGTTTCAGTGTGGTGTTTTATCCTGCAAGGAAGGGTCACACAGTGACATCATGAAATGGAGCCTCTTTGCAACTGGACAAAACTTCAAACAAAACTCACAAGTCACCATTTTCGTGTCAAAATCGGCTACCCCACTAGGATCAGGATTTTTCATTGGAATACATGCATTGACTAGTATAAAAAATGTGTCATCTAAATATAACTGGATTATCATCTAATTAAAAAAATTCTCGTATGTGCACAAAAGTATTAGGAATAATGTATTAAACTTAAAATCCAATTTTTAATTCATCAAATTTGGCTACAGATATAAAATATCAACTGTTTTTTACTGTGATTAACCATGTTATTAAAACCTCCCCTTTCAATATATATTTTAAATTATATGAATACACTCTCTGACACAGTCTTATTTTAAAATATTCAAACCAAGTTTAGAATAATTAAACCATAACAATGTTTCCTTTCCTTCGGAAACTCGAGGAAGATACGGATGATATTTGGATTCCTTAAAGTACAATTAGAACAATTAATTTAATGCTAATTATAATTAGAATTGTTAATTCTTTTATTTAGGATTGTTCAGATTATACATGCAAATTCTTAATGGTTTGCTTATTTGAAGTGAAGGGAAAAGGCTAATTTTAATTTAATATTAATAAACAAATAAAAAAACAGAATAAAAAAGAGGTGCTTTAATTCGTTTTTACAATTTATTTTTATCTATTTTGTATTTGATTTTGAAGAAATATGGTAAACTTACATATCCTGGTGTTTTGTTAGCATCTTACTCTTTTAACCAAAAGGGCTCTGCTAAGGCCAAACTCAGAAGCTGGTGTTTTCCTAAATGAGCTAGCAGCCATTGTTAAGTTGCAGTAGGGTTCACCATATCACAATAATCTTCATTTCCATAAATTTAAATATTCCAAATCTAGTAAACTCATTTTGTTTCCCAAAATAAACTCCATACCATGCCCCTTATCTCAGGGAACTTTCAACCACAAAATAGATTTGTGCCACAAAACACCACAACACACTATTTTTCTTGTTTCCCATCTTCACTACACAAAACTGAAGAGAAGCTGTTGCCACTGAGAAAAGCAGATCAGATAATAAGCTGAAATGGAAAGAAAAGTGAGAAGAAAACAATTTGGATAAGATATAGATTACATAAGCAATTTGCATAACAAGATTGAGCTTGGATCATCCTACATATTATACATTTGTACATGAATGAGATTAGCAGTGAGAGCAGTGACATCAAAAGACACACTAGGAAGTAAAACATGGTGATCATAATTCATAATTAACAATAATAGTAAGCTAGCTATACAAAAGGTTATGGATACTTTCATTTAATCTCCCAAATCAATGCATATAGAACTCTTAAACTCTTGATTTCCAAGAAAAACTGCCCCCAAAAAAGAGATCTTCCCCTTCACTTCACTTCACCCATGCATGCCACCAAAATAAAATATTTACAGCTACTTGGCTTTTCCAAAATAAATCTTCATTCTTCATTCTTAATTCTTCAATCACCCACCACAACAATCACTTCACAAGCTCCGAAACCCACCCAACATCCGGAGCCCCACTTCCCTGACCCGAACCCGACCCCTCCAAAGAGTTTTCTTTGCTTAGCTTCTCAAACATCTTCGCCCTTATGCCCCTCCCAGACTCCACCCTCTCCATAACCGGCTCCTCCTCACAACTCTGCTCCCAAATATCCAAATAGTTCACCCCAGACCGACCCGGTTGCTGAGTTGGCGTTGTCGGAAGACTACAAAACCCGGGTCGGAGCACCGAACCTCTCGGTGACCCGTAACCCGGGGACCCCACAGACACGTTTCTGTTATGAGGCATCGATTTCATCTTCCCCAGCTGCAGATTTCGCAGAGAAGCCACCATCTCGTTCATAGAAGGCGACACAGGCGGAGACTCCGGCGGAGAAAGAGAAGCCGCCGGAGAGGACATGAACGCAGTAGTCTGCAGAACCTGCCTCATCGGAGAACCGTCATACGACTCCCCAGAGCTGCGAGGACTCTGCATCGGCACGAGGCGCAGCTGCTCCGGCGTGTGCGCGAAGAAGCACACGCGACGGCGGCAACTGGTGCCGTCCTTGCACGGCTGCGTGCGGTAGCGCGCGGGGTGCAGCCAGCACTCGAAGACGCCGTGCGCGAACTCGCACGTGTCACCTTTCTTGCAGCTCCCCTTGCGGAACTCAGGACACGCCGCGCCGGAGTAGTGGAACTTGCGCGGGTCGCGGCGGCGCGCCTTCTCGCCGGGATGCGCGTACGGACACTCGGTCCAGTCGTGCGACCTGCCACGTGCGCATCGACGTACCTTGAACTCGTACATGCGGAAGTGGTCGCAGGAGTAGGCGTCCACCGGCGCGTCGGGCTGAGCCTCCGTGTCGGAGTCAGGGTCTGTTTCGTTCGCCGGAAGGTAGCGCTGTAGCGCCGTTAACGCTTCTTGGAGATAGTACGGAGAGTACTCGGCAGCATTGACGTCGTTTGATAAAAACGCGGAGTACATCTCGGCCGTTGGATCATCGTGGGTTGGCCACGGGGGCACGTGGACCGTTGGATTCGCTCGATGGTGCTCTCCGAGCATCATGTTTTGGGTGATGGCTTTTGCTTACAGAAACTCCGGCGGGGTTAGCTTGTTTATAAACTGGCACTTAACTCGCGTGTGACCGGGGTTGGGTTGGGGATAACCGTGGTTGGGTTAAAAAAATCAATGAACTGCAATTTTCCACTGCGGTTAAAGTAGAGGGCGAGTTTTAAATGACCGGGGTGGTTGGGAGATCTATATGACAGGCTGCTTCTTCGTTTGCCATGTATGTGTAGTGAAGCAGAATTCTTTGGCCACGTGGCGTGCGTTCATTGACGGTGATTTAGATTAACGAGGAGAGTGTGTCATGTTTCGTCGTTTTGTGGGTCTTCACGCCCCGGGTCTCCGGAAAGCGGTGGAGCGTGTAATACGCCACATTAATCAAACAGTCTCCCAATAAACTCTTTATGCCAATTTTTTCATAAAGAGGAAACCCTAGAATATTACAACAGGGATAATAATAATAAAAAGAAATCAAAATAATAATAAACGAACACGGTTTTATCCACTTTAAAAAAGAAAATCATTGTGGAAAATTCTAAAGCCCACAGTGTGGATTTTATTGTTAAATTTAACCAATGGGCAGACTGTTGTTTTATTCCCTTCTTTTATACATCGCAATTATTTATTTTTCTAAATATTCTTTATATTTTTTATTATAATATAATATTTTATTTGAATTATATTTTTTAAACAGCATAATTTTGGGTAAGATATATATTAACACTAAACACCTTCTATTGAACGAGAAGATATAGTCTCTACAAAGTATTTTTAAAATAAGAAATAGCCGAGTTTTAATTAATTTAAAGATAGATATGATAGTGTAAGCAGTGAATAATATAAAATAAAGTGAGTACTAGGATACAGATGGCGAAGAGAGAGAGTGTAATGATACGGCGGTGGTGTGGTCGTTTTGACGAAGGATGTGATAAACGACAACACTGGTGTTGTGGTGGATTTTACGAAACGACATCTTAGGTCACACAGAAGGGGCGTGAAGCGTGTGATTGCATGGGGACGCCCTCACGTTTCTTCTCATGAGACCTAACCCACCACGCAAACATGTTTATCGGATAAGAGGTAGCAGATGAACATTAATTATCAATTAATCACCCAATTTTCATCATTCATGAAGTTGAAATCACACCCTTTCTGAAAATCAACAACTCTGATTTTTTTAATTATTTTTTAATTATTATTATTAATAAATCCTGATCAAAATCATAATAACTATATTTAACTTCACGGTTTAGTGGAATATAAAACTAGAATTAATACTACATGGCTTTTGAAACTTATTAAGTTGAGAATTGAATTAATGATATAAATTTAGTTACCTAATGATAAATAAAGAAAGCAGGGTTTTAATTGTTGTAGTGGTTGATGCAATTAAATAAAAAGTTTTGATCTTATGTCAAAATCATGTGGGAGTTGATGGCTATCTAATCCATTACATTACATTTCTTGACTTTCATGTCACTATGTCACTGCTCATTTTAGCTTCTCGCCACACCCTTCTTCTTATCATCTCCACTTCCCCACCGTTCCTTTTCTTTTCTCTTTTTTTATTTATTTTCAAGACAAAGACAACAATTCATTTTATATCTTATTGCTCAACCCAATCTTCTGCAATTTCATCTTCCTACTTAAACTCACACCATCTATTGGATCTACTAATTAACTCATGAGAAATGATTAAAGATGTTGCAACAGGAGGGAGTAATTCTCAATAATTACATTCATTAACACTAAAAAAATATTATATCGATAACACACGTAAATTAAACTTTAAAAATGAGAAAAAAAAAAGGATTTGAAGCAGCATGATTTGGCATGATGGAAAAGGACACGATGAAATATGTAATGAAAACATATTATTAGAGTTGGGTAGAGAATGTGCAGTCCTATGATATTATTATACCTTTGTGCAGGACATGTAGTACGAACCACCCATACCCTTCTCCAAAAACACATTCTTTATCTTTTATCTTTTCAATCATAGATAGGGTTCTAAAGATTAAAGATTAGAAGCAGAGATACCATCATCAACACTGTGGCACCACACCTTCATAGTTATCAAATTTGGCAATCTCATACCAATAGTGGCAAAGTATTCATATTATGTAAAAGAAAATCATTAATTAAGCACAAGTAGTTTTTTTTTAAGATTGTGTCGGTATGCTATAAAAAAAGTTTGTGCTGTTACCAAACGACATCTTTTTCGTTGTTTTTTTTTTATTATTTCTGAAAAGGCGAGTGAAGTTTGTAACAAGTCAAAAGGATTTTCTACAACACACGAAATGAAAATTATCGAGGTGAAGTGCTAATCTCATTCAAAACCCTATTCAGCCTTCACAAAACGTCCATTTCAATTAACGTCAACATATTCCATCATGCTTGCAATATATATGCTTTTGCTCGGAACCGCAAATTGTTCTGTCACACTTCCTTCTACATGACAATTAATGTCCATTTCGAAATTTGGACATGTTTTGGATTGGAACACTAAACCAGTTAAAGTATATCTAACCGCAGAAAGCTTTGATAAACAAACCGCCAAATTGACCAAATGCATGATTTGTTTCAACGTACGAAATTGTGCCATGCATCTTAGTCAACAGCTAATATATACCATAACATCAACCATGGTCCATGAAGTTATTTAACTGCATTTTTTACATGTTAATCACAATATGTTTACTGGTAAAGCCAAAATACTGTAGCATTAAATTAGTTTTTTACGTGTATTAATAGAATCAGTGTGTGACTTATATAGTTACGTAGTGATGTGGATGTCATGAAATGTTGGGACAATATTGGTGTTGGAGTTTTGTGGGTGGGGCACATGAGATGTCCTCTATGGATTGCAGGACCTCATAGACAATGAATGAAAGGAAGCATTTTGGTAGAGTATCAAAATGTCATTGATAACAGTCATATCGTTTGGCTTAATTATTGCTGCATACTATAATTAATTCCACCCCACAATTCAATCTCTTCTTTCAGTTCTTCTTATAAATTTTCCCATCAACCTTCTGCTCTGTTGAGTGTTGCTGATTATATTTAACAACCACACCCAAACTCATTCAAATCAAACACTCACTTCTAATTCTGGACATTGCCCTTGCCTCCTTCTTAGGAACCTCTTCCTACCAAACCTTCCAAATCATTAAAACACAAATAATTTACCTTATTCTCATAGTTTGTAATTACTGTAACTATGGTGGTGGAAAATACTGCTTAATATAAAAAAAATAGTTATAAACTGTATAATTAAATTAATTGACCTATTGCTCAAATATAATGGAAGTAAATACTGTTCAAATATCTTTTAAAAATTAAAGCGAATATTTGACTAAGATTGTTAATTTTAGTATAAATTTAAAGGATCGATGTGCGTTTCTTACTCTTTGTTCCATTGTTACGTTCTGGATCATCTTTATCTACTGTTTTGATTATCTATAATATTATTGATGTTGATATTAGGTTAGATTTTATCTAGGTAATAACGTAGTTTTCACTTATACATGCAGAAGTAGATAAACATTTTAACTTTCACTGTCACGGTTACGTTGAATTGGCAGATGAAGCGAAATTTGAAGACATTAATTATGTGTTGGTAAATGATAAGTGAATAGGCCGGCAAAAGATTAGACAGCTTCTAAGTTTGAGGAGTGATGAAGCATAAGATGCAGGAAATGAAGGAAGGTAGGTTAAGAGCATTGGTTAAGAATGAGTTAAGTTGATGGTTGTTTCCCTGAGGTGAGCATGCACTTATTCCCATGTGAGGAATCCTTAATGATTGGAGTGACATTGAAGAGAGGTGCAAACGTGGAGGATAAGCCTCAAGAATTTGGAATTTTGGTTGAATGTAATAGCATGTGAAAAGGGAATGGGGTAGGGTAGTAGCAGGGGTGGTGAGGGGAGACAAAGCATGAAAGAACATAGGAGTATTTGTGTGGGATATTTTAATGAAATGCTTGATTTGGAAAAAAAGAAAGAAGGGTTTAAGAAGGAGGAGTGCAGTGGAGTTGATAAGCTTCTGCCTCCCATTCTGCAAACGCTACACTTGGCGTTGTAATGTTGCCCTAGATCGTCCTTTCCTTTAATGGCTCTTCTACGATTACGCCACATGCATGTCCTTTCTTTGTCCTCTTACCCCATTCCTTTATTGCCCTACACGTTCCTCTTTCCAGAGAATTCTATCCACAGTCCAAAAAATACTTTACCACTTTTGTCATCAACCTCCATTTTCTTTTTCCTCTTTCTTCTAAACCCTTTTTTAACCAAAAATATCTCCCTTGCCATGCTCTTCCCTGGATCTTCCCACATTTAGTTCTATTATGTTAAGAGTTATGAAACAAAAACCTTGTTTTTCTGAACTTTAGGTTAACCATGTCTGTCAACATGATTTCACACAAATTGTATTTAATATACAGAACTTCATTTTAAATATATTTTTACGAGAATAAGATGTTTAGTAAACACAAGTTTTATTTATTTTGTAATACTGAAGTGGGAGATCTTCACTATAGTTTAGTAAATTTTAAGTAAAACTAAATCGCGTAAGATGACTCAATAAGATATTATTTATATTTATATAATATAAATTAGTTTTATTGTCCTCACGTCAGGAACATAGAACATCAAAGTCAAGAAAAAATCTATAACGGATGATATACAGTAAGAGATTTAAATCTTAATTAGACTATACTCTCAATAACTCTAATATTATATAAAAAAAATTAAGATAAACTAATTTATTCATCAAAATGCATCATTTAATAAGTGAAAAATATATTCAACAATAAACATACTAAAGAAAAGAAAAAACTAAATAACTCATCATATATAATATCTATAATATTAAAAACTTGATAACTAATTACATATAATGTCTAATTATATTTTTATTATAATAAATCGTATTTATTAAATAGGACTTTAATTATGCATAACTGCTGAATAATTAAAAATAAAAATTTAAGCTATTGGTAGTAGAATACAACTTCTTCAAAACATATTATGCTTCCCAACCACCGAGTACTTAATTTTATAATTTTTCTACAATTTCTCGTTCTAGTTGTTTCTTCAATGAATTGCAAAAGAATGCTAAATTTGCTATTTTAGACAGGCTTCTTTTGAAATCATTTGGTATCCCTTAAATCTCGTGGAATGCACATGGAGAAATAACATTAAAAATACTGAATTTACCACTTTCACGCCTGAAAACATGATTCTGATTACGCCATTGTAGAACTTTACACACCCTAAATTTATCATTCGTCATCAATTGTGAAGATAGACATAGATTTTAAAATAGTATATGACGTTATGGTGAAGGAAAACAATCCAAGTATATGACTTAACTTTGAGCTAAAAAACATATTTAGCGTGAAATTTTAAATTCCTAAACCTCCAAATTGAGCCTGGGGACAAATGATAGACGCCAAACGATATTGAATTTAGAATATATATAGTGAAAAATGCTTACAAAATATTTTTTTTTCTTAATTTTAAGAAGTTTATTTATATCGGATTCACATTAGAATAATAATTAATCAATGAGAAAATTTATAAAGATTTTTTATTAGAATTTATCCTAGTAATTATGAATATTTTAAATTATATATAAGTATAATGTTAAGAGAATATTTATCATTTTAAGAGAAATATATAAAAATTAATTTTAATTTTATATATTATGGAAAATATATACTATATCAATTTTGATTTATATAAATAAAATATCAAACAATTATATTAGTCTAAATATTTCCTAAATAATATATGTAAAATGAACTTTTCAACTTGAAATATTTTAAAGATATAATTGTATTGAAAGTTATTAATAATTAATAAAATTATACCAACAATTATATATAACAAACTCAGTTTATTCTGTAGTTTTGAAACAAAACTAACATCTCTAGCTGGTTTTATTAGCTTAAAATTTGGGAATTGAGTTGTTAATTGCCAATTTTCTTTTATAAAGTACCCACTAATCGTACCATATTATCATACCGCACTATATTGAGTGTGGATTTATTTCGTGTGACATTTTCTTCAAGTAAAATCCTAATTTTTAATTAAAAATAAGAAAATCGTATAAGAATTTCATCCGAAAAAAAATATAAAAAAATTCAGAACATCCATTGATACACTATATTAGTTAGGGGTATTATTGGTCCACATTAAATAAACATTGTGTTTAACTAATCAGACTTTTCTCACTTCTATTAAGCTAGCTTTTAGAATCAGATTTGTCCCCTCTCATAGCCTTTAACTAATATTTTATCAATTAAGAGTTCAGCAAAGAAAACATAGTAAGATTAAACTATAACAATATGTCCCCTTGTGGGCACTGTACTAAAATATTATTAAATGAGAGAGGTTAAGAAGATAAAGACTACCACAATCAACATAAACCTCCTTAATATAAGCCCCACTTTTACATCAAATAATTTTTTTAAATTAAATACAAATCCACTGAAATTAATTCAAAATTATTAATAAAAAATAAACTAAAGAAGAATTATCTCCAATTTATATTAACTGCAATTAATTAATTTAACTTTATTATAAAGTTTTATTAAAGAGTGAGGGACTCATGGGGTTGAGGAAGACTTAGGTGGGCATTGACCTTCTGACATAATGAAGCATAAAAAATCTTAAATCTTATTTGATTCAAACTGACATAAGGATGTAACACCCAACCCAACCCAATACACGTGTGTGATCCATCTTTCACCATACACGTGTATCATAATCTCTTCCCACCTCTTCACTCACTCTTTATGCCTCTTCACATCTTTTCTATATATAATTATAGCATCATCTTTTTTTTTTTCTTACCTTTTAATTAATTCTTTTGGAGAATAACAAGTTCCATTTCCAACAAACCTTATTTTCAATTTGGGTGGATTAAGTTTTTATCTTCAACAAGAATCATGATCAACCCAGAAAAAAATAAGTTGAATTTTAGTGGAACTCATCTCGAATCATTTTCTCTGTTTCAAAAGCAATTGAGAATAGAGTATGTGAGGAGGAAAAAGTAATTTTATATTCTTTAATTAAGGTGAGAATCAAATCAGAAAAAAAAATGTGGACTCCACTAAAAAAATCTATCTGATAGAAGGAAAATGAAAAAAATATTTCAAAAACATACGAGATCTATATAAAAGTTTTTTTTATTCTTTTGAGTTGAAAAAAAAAAAAAAACCTCAACTTCTCTTGTACTTTTGGCTATACAAATATTTTAATAAACTTTTATCATTTTTACTTATTTTTTTATCTTTTGTAGTATTTTTTTTTTCTAGATCAGTCTTTATACAAATAAAAGCATTCTTCATTAAAGACAATGTATGCTACCTTAGTTATCATTCTCATGTGAAATGTATGTCCACAATAAATACATGTCATATCATGAATAAATAATAACAATCACTGTTTACACGACTTCTTCGAATACTACAATAATATATTGTAAGAATAGCAAACATCACCCTCCTTCAAAATAAGGCTGTAGAAAAATAAACAAAAAATAATAATTCAAGAAAATATAAAATGAAGAAGCATGTTTTTTTATATCACTTAACATGAGAGAACAACACCCAAAATAATTGACTGGAGAAAAAAAAAAGAAAATTATCTGAATATGTAATGTTTTAAAGGTGTCACGTTATCAAAGATTATCGATAAAAAAAAATATGATGTATTATATTTTTGAGAAATAAAATGTAAAAAAATTGAAAAACTATGGAATAACAAAATTTATCTGAATTTTCTAAAACCTAAAATGAACACATACACTCCATAGTAAATGCAAGTAATAACTTTCAATTTCCACCATTTTTTTTAATGCAGTTTATTTTGTCTTTGGCCCGTAACTAATTATACTATTACTCACAACCTAGTGTGACATGTTAACTAATTTTACTATTATTAATAAGATTAAAAAAAGTGTTTGTCATAACATGATCTTTTATTTTATTTTTGATAAATGTAGAAAACTGTCATTTTAATTGATGGAAAGAAAAGTCTGGTCAATATAAAATAGAAAAGAAGGACACCAATTCACCGCAATCAGGGCATAAATTTGTGGCCACAAGTTCTTGTGGTCAGAATTTAAGTACATATAATGGATCACTGGTTCACATAATTAACAAATTTATTGTGTGAAGTAACTTAGTAGTTATGTTTTACAGATTTTTAAAAACTGTCATTTATTTTTGAAAATAAATATTATAAGTTATTTAAAATAACGTATAGTTTTAATCAATTTTTTTGGACTTTAAAAAAAATTAAAAAAAAAACTATAATAAAAGTACAATAAACTGAGTAAAAAAGCATTCAAAAGTGAAGAAGGTCACAGGTAATCATGAGTCAACAACTGTGTTTTGCCATGTGCAATGTCAAACAAGGAAAAAGTTTGAAACTCTTCTTTACCGTGTAAGGGGATTAAGGAAATATCAACATTGGAAAAATATAAAAAAAAAGGAAACACAATCATTAATCGTTTATATTTTGATATTTTTCAATTATTAATAATTAATAGAAAATTTTAAATTTGAAGATGAAGCTAATTAAATATTGAAACATAAGAAGCTAATAAAATTAAAAAGAAAAATTAAACAGTTTCATAAATTCACTAACACTGTTGTTTACTTGCCCCGCGGGGAAGGAATAGATCTGCAAAATCAAAAGATGTGACGACAGAGATAAATAGAATGGGCAATGCCACGTGTACACACAAATTCAAACTTCAAATATTTTAACTTCAATGAATAAGATTCTTCTGTAGTCATTAGTCATATTGTTTTCACCTCAAATTTATTAAAGCTAATATTTTTTTAAAAAAAATAAAAAGTTTAAAAATAATGTTATAAATGTTTTTTAAATCCGTGTAAGATTATAATTAAATTAAATGGATGTAGATAAAATGTTTGGGTGCAGTGCATTGCATTAACATAAGTTGAAAGCAACATATGAGTTGGGGTGGTGTCAACGTTAGTGGGATTTTGAGGATCTCTTCACCTCCCCACCTCAAAGTCATTGTCATTCAATTTCAACCAAACACAAAATAAACTAAATTATCAAACAACCTCGTTTATACTAAATGCATCTTATTACTGTTCTTCCTGCAATCTCTTTATATCTAAAATAATGACCTTAAATAAATTAGGGTTATGACCAAAGTTTACGCGGTACGAGGAAGCCCTTTGTGCCCACCCACAGTCTCAAACATCCTCGTACATTTTTAACTTCTTTTTCTTTTCAGCTTCAACATGCACCACACCACAACTTAATTAACGCCTCACTTATTTTCTTTTATCCCTTAACTTTTTTTTTTACTTTTCAAGTTAGAAAATGTGGTGTTCTAACTGAGTAGAAAATTAATAATTTTAATGTCCCTATCATAAATACATGGTTTATGCCTAATGACTTTGATTCTGTTACTCATAAAACGAACATAGGCAAAAAGGTGAGGAAGGTGGATGTGATATGTTCCCGTGACCAAAGAGCTGCTAACAAACCACCTCAAGCTTAGTAAACCTCAAAACGCCACACATTGAACAACATACGAATCTAACTATGGTTTCAAAAGTGAGAACCACCCAAGTATTTTTGTTTCAAAAGTGTAACATTTGGGAATTTACCAATGATACATTGATTTGTAGAGAATGTTATGGAATGATGTAGCTGTAGGGACGGGTTAAGAAAAGACTAGAAAAAGTGCATGGTTTTGGGTTAGGAATGAAGTAAAGGTAGCGAAATGCAGCTGAAAAGGCATGGAAGAGATGAAGCATGTAGATTAGGGTAGTTATGTTATGCGATGGAGTTGCTTGTGGAAGTAATATTATAATTGTTCAACATTATTGCTTCCACACTAACCAAGAACATCATGTGATGGCTATGCAATGTGTTGCAATCTTTCTTAGATTTGCCTTGTATTTTAAGATTATAGCTGTAATTCTAAAAGAGGGTTAGATATTTATCCATTTGATGAGGAAGATCAAACTTTGTGCTTGGTTAAAGCACAAACTTTTGCTCTTTCTCGGTTTCCGATAGGCCATAGACAAAATATTCGGTGAGTGGGGTAGGCCTGGTGGGCCACACTTGAAAAAAGAGCAAAATAATAATACCAATTAACAAGAAAGTTGGTGTGGTTTCTATGGTTGGCCAATGGATAGTGGGCTGGACCACACTATTAGGTTAGCCCATAACTCAAAGCCCATAGTAAAGCCCATAATATGGTTGGAGGCAATATTTTTTTAGGTAGAGTTAGTTAAATAGTGTTCAGTTGTATAAGCTATGTGTATTTGTTTTTATATAGAAAATGCCTATTGTTACTGTCTCGCCTCTTTTATATAGAAAACCACTTTCCCTCCCACCGATATTTCGGATGATACAATCAAATACTTTACCTTTTTTTTTATATTTTTTATGAATTAAGTTAAAATATATTGATAATATAAATATTCTTTACATTATAATTTATTATTTTTTCTGATCATTGTTTTAGAAGCTATCACAGTTATAATTTGTGTTTGACAGTTAAGACAATTAAAAGGCCATGGGCTATGGTTCTTGTGCTTTCAAGAAGATAAAATCAGAACAAGGCTTTTTTGCTTGCTGCACCCCATAATTACTATCTGCGTCCTCGTAATTTTTAGGATGTCTATTTCATTTTTTTATAGTTGGTTTCAATAGTGTCTCCTCCTTCTGTCAATTTTTTTGCTTTTGGATGCGATTTTTTTACTCCGTTGCAAGTGTTGAGAGAAGTAAAAAATATATTTTTCTGTTTTATAAGTCAATTGTTGAGTGGAAGTAAAAAATATATTATAAGTCAATTGTTGAGTGAAAGTAAATAATATATTTTTATGTTTTATATATTCAGATACTTCATTCTCATTTTAAGATTGTTATAAGTATAATGCATACAACAATTGCTTTGACTTTAAGACTTAATTTTTAATAAGTGATTTACTCCTCGGAAAATTTACTTTATATCAATTCAGATTTATTCATTTTGTTATACTCTTTTGAATATTAAAAAAAAGACATCCTTTTCAATTATAAATAAAATGTTGAATCCCATAAATATTTATTTTTTGGTATAAGTACGAGATTGCTATCCATTTTGAAGTAAAATTGTAGTTTCAGTTACGGCTTCATATCCAGATCTTAATTAAAAAACTCAAATGTGGAACCACTTGTGTTAGCATATGGATTGAATCTCATAGATATTTCATTAATGAAATTAATCCTAAGCAAATATGTAAATCAAGTTATTTCAAAATATTATAATAAAAATTGTATCATTATATAGTAAAATTATTACATAATAATAGAAAAACATATTTACAATTATAATAATTTACATTACCCTAATATATCATGTCGCTGTATAATAAAACGGAAAAAGCAGTGAAAAGATAGTTGAAAGCTAAAAGATAATTGGTAGATGAAAGTTTGTAATTAGAAATGTTAGTTAATCTGTCAATTTGAGAAAATACTGTTAAAAAAAACGACGATGTGATTAGTGTATTGCTGCGATACATTAACAACACTTATCACTTTCTTAAGTGTGTTTTCCTCAATTTGATGAAATAATTAACTTGTTATTATTTTCGTCTATTTAAGTAAGACCTAAGTAGAAGTTTTAAAAGTAGTAAGATGGTATTAAAAGAGTAGTAGAACTAAATAAACTACTAAGAAAAATATAATTCACAAGCAACAATAATTTCTATGCAATGAAAATAGTTTCATCACCTCACTGGTATTAACGAGAAATGATCCATTTATAAGAAAATAATCATATATTTAAACATTATTGGTAGAAAGAAATGATTTTTCTAAGACAATTTGTTGAGATTATGAGAAATATTGGGTAGCTATGTGAAGCAAGCATGGATAAGTGGATTGAGAATAAAATATAAAGGTTTGATTTGCAACCTTTTTGGGACCTACAATTTTGTTTGGCTAATATGTCTTTACTCAAAATTCCTTTTATCCTCAAATCACGTCCCAGTTTTGTTGCTTATGTTCTAACACAACTCAGTGAAATTCTTGGCTTTACCTTGTGTAAGTTATGTTATATTGATGAGTGTATTTCCTAAGATACAATATATTGTTTCAACAAAATTAAATAAAGAAATATGTTAAAGTTGTAATGAGAACAAAAATAAATTAGACATGTGACTAAACTTGATTGATACCAAACTAGTCAAATCATTGAAAGAGAATTAAATTTTTTTAACAAAAGAAAGATTTATCAAATAAAATGAAAATAAAGATTAAAAATAACTGAAAAAATACTAATTTTTAATGTTATCCAATAAACTAAGAATTCATGTAATTACACACTTAAAATTTTAATCTTATAAGCAAAAATAAACAATAAATAAAAATATTAAGAAGGAGTAAATATTAAAAATATGTATCTTAGGAATTATTTAATAAAATAAAATTAAGGTTTATTTTTATAAAATATAATACATAGTTTAAATTAAATCACATAAAGTTTGGAAAACGTATAATCAAAGTTGTCCCAAAAATAATATCTAGATGATCTTAATGAACTTATGAATTTTGAAAAAGTTGATCACTTGAAAGAGAATAAAAATGTAAAAAAATATAAGTTTTATAAATATTATAATTGTTTTGATAACTTAAGATAGAAACAAATACAATCATAAAGACACAATAAATATATAGCATTCATCATCGGTTTTCATATCCATTAAAAAAAATAGAGGATAATCTATACTAAAACTTGTATCCAATCAATTTAGTAATCAATTTAGTATTCCCATTAAACATTGTGAAAAGTTTATACAATATTTATATAAGCATATTTATTTATCACCCTATCCTTAATAATAACAGTAATGAAATAAATAATATAATTTTTAATAATTAATTTATATTCTTAAATTTAATTCTTCTTTTATTTTTCTTTAACCAAATAATTTATATTTTACTTTCTTTCTCACACATTATTCATTTACGTTTGTCCTCTCCTTTCCAATCTCAGTATTAAAATACTATTAAAATAATTCAGTTAACTAAAATATAAAAAAGACATATACACTTACAAAAGAAAGGATAGGACAAGAGTTAAAAATTTAGAATCTATGGACTGAAATAAAAAATAACAGAAAAATCAAAATCATGGATTAAAAATTAAATGGAGATAAAAAATATAATTTACTTTTCTATAATGGAAATTATTGTTGTATTTCAGAATATAAAGCAAACCTACCGTGTTGTGTCACACATGCCAACACCACATGGCATTGTTATTGGTGGGCCCTTGAAAAAGGTACACTGCACTGCATTAAAGTTTTTGGAAAACAATTATGATGTGGATTAAAATAACTTTTTCAGATTTTTTTAAATATAAATAAAGTTTATTTTCAATATTTTAAAATAAAATATCATTTTTATTCCTCTAATTTTAATAAGATATATAATATTTTATCCTACAACCGTTATTTAAACTATTTATAAATCTTTTATAAACGTTATTTATGCCTTAAATAATATTAATTTTAGAAATTTGAAATAATAGTTTTGATTGGAAAACTATCATAAGAAAATATACAGTTCACATTATAATAATACATTTCTATATGAAAAAGTTACCACCTTAAAAACTTCAATATTTTTTTTATAATTTTCTTCTATATTTTGCATATAAAAAAACCAAACATCCTCGGGACAATTTATAGAAAAAAATGAAACACATTGAAACTAAATATATTTTCAATCAAACCATTTATAGAAAGAAATATGTTATCCAATAATAGAAATCAAGACCTCTCAAACTCACTTAGGTAATTGTCTTATCAAGATTGGTTTTTCTATGTTAAAGGATTCTTTTATAATATTTTTTTATTCAAAACAATATTATAAAGAAACATATTTTTTTAATCGCAATAATCTTTTTACCAATATTTTTAGGACACTAAATAACATTTGTTAATAAAATAACTTAATTGTACTTTTTTTCTTCAAAATTAAACAAACTCGTAAATTTTGTTTGAAGCAAAAACATCGACAATTTTGCATCCAGCATATAAAATATCTAGAGTTTTGTCCCAATGTATATTATATCTACATTGTGCGATAATTCTTTTATTTTTTTAACTATCATAGATATTTTTTAATAAAAAAATTATTCAAATAAAAATAATATGAGAGATAGAATTTTTTTTTTGTATTGATATCAATTTCATATTAATTAATTCACACTAATTGTTTATTATTCACGTGAATAAAAATCTTAAAAAATTGTCACATCTCCTCAAGGTTTTGTTAAATGCAATGTTGGTACTACTTTTTTTTTTTTTCAAAGATTCTTTATTGTGATAGAGTTTCATTAGAGTCAAAATTTCGTGGTTCTCACCACCAATGGATATTGAAGCCTTTTATCAACACATCTTTAAAATAGTGCTTAGCGTTTGCATATTTTTCACATTATGATATGATATAATTTTCTTTGCTTAGAAAAATTACAAGACAAATTTTTTTACAAAAACGAGGAGAAATTCGAGATTACTTAATCATAAATATTTATTGGAGCATTAATAATGATGATTTTTTTAAAAGAATAGTCACAATTTAAAATCACGATGGTTTCTTTAAAAGTTAAAATTTTGTTTTAAAACATGAAGTTAACTTAAAAAATAGAAAAATTATGTTTTAGAATTAAAAAAATAAAATCACATATTAACACAAATAGTTAGAATGTGAATTATTCATGTTCATTAATTTTTAAAGTCCATCCATTTCTATATTCTTTTTAAAACACCAAGACAAAAAGAAGTACCCACCAATGTCACAGACTTACAAGAAATTCCAAACACAACAACTAGTAATGATAATGGAATTTGTTGCTTTCACGCAATTGTTAATTGACGAATAATTTATCTGAAAAACTTTAACTTAAAAAGAAATTCTAATAATTGAATAGTCCAATCTTCATTTATATATATATCAACGCCTGTTTCAAGAAAATCCATTCTCATTACCATAAAAGTTCTTCTTTCTATTCTAGTCTTTCACTGAACATGGACCTGAATCGAGCAAATATTGTTTCGGAGCCAACATGATTCGGTATGATACAAATTAGTATTGTTTCGAAAATATCTTGATATAAAAAAGGAGCAATTTTTTGTTTAATAACTCATTCTTTAATAAATACCAACACGTTTTTTTGCAATTGGCTAACAACCTTAAATAAACATAGCATGCCATTGATGCAGATTAATTAATTAATTAATTGTATTATTGTATAGCTTTTTAGATTACTTTACAAGGGTATGTTTCTAATCCTTGTGATGTGGTTGTGACATTCAGCAGCCACACCAAAGTGAACTGAATTGCGGTTTAATCCTAACGTAAGCATCATGATCAAGTTGTCTTCATAAATATCTTCGTCCTTGAACCTTGTCGTGCTCTCACCACACAATATCATGGATTCTCCTTTGTTATTACAATCCGAGGTTTTGCCACGCAAACACAAATGGATCAAAATCATCTTCTGCGCCTTCGTGGCTGCCACAAGTCAGTATAGTTCTCTTTCTGATTCATTCACTTGAGAATTTTGTATTTTTATTTATGGGATTTTGAGAAATTGTTTTTGTCATAAGCTCTCAACTGTGAATTACGTGAAGATGTTGTTTTAAATGGATGAATTGAATGTTTGTTAAAGAAGTTCTCCCAAGTCAGAGACTAGATTGAGCTTAGAATCAAAATATACAGTGGCCCTCTTGCATCCCTTCACAGTGTTCACTGTGTTCATGCCAGGGAAAGTCAAAAGACAACATTTTTGTTTGGGATGCATGATTAGATATATGAGCTTTCAAATGATTGATTTTGGGTAAAAAGCAAAGAATTAACGCACAAGTACGGCAAAAAGTTTCTTAATTCTGAAGGTTGAATCTGATATAATTGTAAATGGTTGAGATTCCAAGAAGTTAGGAACCACCAAAACTGAGTATGCAGAGGCAAATAATATGAAAAAAAAAATTGTCAAGTCTCCTAATTTTCTTGACAAGTGTAAACTGAACATTTAGTAGGAAAAAGACTAACTTTTTTGTACTTCAAAATTAGAAACATAGAATGTAGTATAGAATCTGGAAAAAGGTATACATCGTAGGGAGGAGAGTGAACTTCTGTGACAAATATCAGCTTCACATTAACACAATTAGATTATCATTCTGATGTTGATAAACCAAATCTAGTAATGCTTAGCAAATTTTTTTTTTTTTTTCCAGTTGTTGGACTAGTAGTTGAAGACAACAACACTAGTTATGGAATACTATCAGGAGCAGAAAAATATAATGAAGGGATGAGAACAAGTCAGGAAGATATTGTAGAATCCGATGTGGGAGTTGTTGCAACTGATGATGCTCGATGTTCTGCGATTGGTGTTTCATTGATTAAGCAGGGTGGACATGCTGTTGATGCTGCAGTGGCGGCTGCGTTATGCATTGGTGTTGTTCTCTCAGTATCAAGTGGCATAGGGGGTGGCGCTTTCATGGTTGTTCGATCTTCTTCAACCTCCCAAACACAAGCTTTTGACATGAGAGAAACTGCTCCTGCAGCTGCTTCACAGGTTTCAAGTTAACTCTTTCTGCTAAACCATTAAAGTTGTAAAACCTCTTCCATTTTCATCCACGGAAATCCAAAACAGTGTAACTTATGCTTGTGTATATATTTGATTGTCGACAAACAGAATATGTATGAGAAAAATCTGAAGGATAAGAGCTTAGGTGCATTGTCAATGGGAGTTCCTGGTGAATTAGCTGGCCTTCATGCAGCTTGGTTGAAGCATGGACGATTTCCATGGAAGGCCTTATTCCAACCAGCTATAGAACTTGCTGAAAAAGGTTTTGAAGTGTCTCCTGCTCTTGGAGGTTTCATAGCTAAAGAAGCGAAAAAGATATTGGATGATCCTGGGTTAAGAAAGCTATATGCACCCGAAGGAACTTTGTTGAAAACAGGAGATGTGTGTAAAAATGTGGAACTCGCTCGCACCTTGGAGGCAGTGGCAGAACAAGGGCCACAAGTTTTCTACAATGGTAGCATTGCTGAAAAGTTAGTCAAAGATGTCAAAGAAGCTGGTGGGATTTTAACAATGGAGGATTTACGCAATTACAAGTTGGAAATAACAGATGCAATGACTCTGAATGTGATGGGATACACCATATATGGAATGCCACCTCCTTCATCTGGAACACTTGCTCTTTCTATGGTTTGTAAATTCCTGATACAGAATTCTGCAACAATTGTTTCTGGTGTCCTTTTTTTTTTTGGTTATTAGTTGCATTAAGTCTGTGTTCTTCATTGTATGTGAACAGGTTCTGAACATCTTGGACAGTTATGGAGACCCTGATGCTGCAAGGGGAAATCTTGGTGTACATCGGCTAATAGAAGCTCTGAGGTTCATGTTTGCTGTTCGAATGAACTTGGGAGACCCTAACTTCGTTGAAAACATTGATGATACTATATCCAAAATGCTTTCTCCATCTTTTGCAAAAGAAATTCAGCAAAGGATTTTTGATAACACTACTTTCCCTCCAGAGTACTATATGAACAGGTGCGATGTACTACTGGTAATTTGAATGAAACCATTCCCTTTTGCAAGATGTGTTGAAAAATCACTAACTTGTTAACAAAAAGTTATTCATAACCATGTTGGGCAGGTGGAGTCAGCTGAGAGATCACGGAACAAGTCATTTGTGTGTTGTTGATGCTGATAGAAATGCTGTATCACTAACATCTACTGTAAACTACCATTTTGGAGCTGGATTTCGTTCTACTTCTACTGGTATTTTGGTCAACAATGAGATGGATGACTTCTCTGCACCCACAGAAATATCCCCTGATAAACTGCCTCCAGCTCCATCAAATTTTATTCAACCAAACAAAAGACCATTGTCTTCCATGACCCCTCTTATCATCACAAAGGTATTGCTTGCAATTTGCACAGTGTGAATTGTCAAAAGCTACCATCACAACAAAGTCTACAACTTATAGAGAAATATGTGATGCAATAGATAAGTAAACACATAAAAAGTTTATATAAGTTGTATGAATAACAACTGTTTTGAACTTTGCCACAAAAACATGCAATGGTTTTTGGGAGGGCCAAAAATCATAGTTCTACCTGTACAAAATGAAAACTTTGGAAGAGGGCATGTGATCAAACATCTATTCTAACCAATTCTAACCAAGAAAAAAACAATTACCTCTTTACATCTGGAGAGTAAGGATTCTTACACATGAACATTCCTCTTGCAGGATGATGAGTTGGTTGGGGTAATGGGAGGAAGCGGTGGAATGAACATTGCTCCAGCAGTGATTCAAATCTTTATTAATCACTTCATCTTGGGAATGAAGCCCTTGGAAGCAGTTCTGAGCCCGAGGATCTATCACAAGGTACTAACTAATCTTTATTCAGATAGAGTTACATGATGTGTGATGGTCCGAACTTTGATCTAACTTTGGATCTTGATCTCGCGCAGCTAATACCAAATGTAGTTAGTTATGAGAATCTGACAGCACTGAATGGTGATCACATTCAGTTTTCGAGAGAAAGAAGGATTTTCCTAGAAGAAAGGGGTCATCAACTGAAGGAGTGTGGAGCACTAGCTGTCACTCAACTTGTTGTCCAAACTCCGAAGACCCCTATTAACATGATGAATAGGAAAATTGGTAGAAACATGAATTCACAAACAAAGCATGGTACTCTTATTGCCGTAAGTGATCCTAGAAAGGGTGGATGTCCAGCTGCTGCTTAACTATATCGATCAATTCAGCATCAAAATTGTACAAAACAGGCATTTCAGAACAAAATACAATTCTTTTAGGCATGAATGTATCCATGCCACACAAAGAAAAAAGAATTTGATTGGTTTATCATTCTCCCTACCATAGTGTGTGTTCTATTTTGTAAATAAAGAAACACTAAATTTGTGAGAAAAAGATTGGAACAGAACAACAATGCAGTACAGGTTGGATTTGGTTTCAACCATTTTCGTTTGCAGCTTCTGGTTTAGGTTCATGCTTAAGAAAACATGGTCACCAAAGAGTTGCTATCGACCCGTATAACGTGTCAATATATTAGAAGGTAAACTGCGTTGGCATTTATTTCACGGAAGACGACAAAAGAACACGCGTCAAAACAAATTCCACGAGAGAATGTTCTCCAAGATTTACGACTTCATTTACACTAAAGGGATAAATATGCAATACATCTAACAAAATTCTAACAAATTCTTATCCCGTATGATAATAACTTTCATCTTTTCTCTTCTATAAATATAAAAATTTATTTTTTATAATAACTATATTAACTTTAAAAATAAATTATCAAATTATTAATGTAAATAAAAGAATAATAAAATTTTGACAACTTTACCACTTTTACTCACAACCTCATTCACAACAAAATGCCATTGGTGTTTATAAATTCACATGAAATACAATTAATGTGCTTGAATACTAGTTCTCGGATATGTTTTGAACTTAAACAGATGTGCTTTTGTCTATATAAAATTGAGATGAAACAACAGTTATTATTTTCAAATATAAATCTGAACAGTGAAGGACCTGTTTGGTATGTAACTTGAAAATAATTGAGTAAATGAAATAAGTTGGTGGGTGTTTAGTATATAATATATAAGAGAATTAACTTTTAATTAATAAGACTCACTATTTCTAATTTGCTTTTATTCATTTTTTTTCTTTCTTTCTCTTCGTTTTTTTTTTCTATTTCCCTTTAATTAAATACCTTTATTTTCTTCTTTCTACTTTATTTTGGAGTCATTTTCACTCATTAATTTTATTTCCATCTTCCTATTTCTCACCTATCTACCAACCAAAACATAAATGACTACCATCAAATCCTCATATATAATTTGGTATAGATGCAATTCCTCTTATTTCATTTGATTTAGATGCAAAGACTCGTTAGGTTTCACTCTCCACTTATCTAATCAGTCTTCAGATTTCGTTAAATTATACAAACACTTCTTCTTTTCTTTATTCTACAATTATTCCTTTTTAATTATTTAAAAATACTATGCAAAACACCTTTTTACACTACACTGTCCCCTAGTAAAACATTACAGTTTGAGCCCCTTGGGATCGTGATTTTTGCATTTAGTGATTCGAGCTCGAAAGTCCACTTGAAGTCCTGTTCATACGTTTTACCCTAAAGTAAAATAGATAATCTTCAGACTCCTACATCAGGCTAGAAAATTGATAGCGTATGCCACATAACTGAACCGGTCTGGAGTAGTCTTGATTTGGAATTTATAATTTCGATTATCAGGCTATTTTTCTAATGCCGAAGGGCCGTTTCAGAAAACAAACAAGTTCATATTCATTCATACAAGGGGTGAGAGGAAAATAAGACAAAAAGTTACACACGAATTTTCATTCATACTGAAAATTGGAGATTATCTTGTCTATTGTACACAGAACGATATTCATACATAAAAAACCGGGCATCTTTCCTTTTTTTCTCCTTCAAGATGTTTTATCCATCAGCTGAATTGGAGTCAGAATATTTGATTTGTTTGTCTCCACAACACAACCATTCATGACCATTTCCTCCAACATAAAATGCGCCTTTTCTAAATGGAACATAATATCTAGCTCGCACTGCAAGTAAAAGTGAAGGAGAGATAAGCAAAGTTACTGGAATCTACCTTCAAAACACGGAAGATCAGTTTGTAAGCGAGACATACCACATTGCCAAAATGACGATCCATGGTTTCAACCAAGAGGTGTATAAATTCCAAAATAGCCAGCTCATTCTGCAATATTATCACCAGAAGGTCGAATAAGAAGTCATGAAGCTTCTAAATACTTCCCATTGTTTACACAAAAGTGACATGAATCCGGCTCTTCTAAATGTAAACAACTCTCTTTAGAAGATAAATTAACTAATTCCAGTCATGGATAAAAACGTTAACAGTCAATATTACATACACATACATAAGAAACCACGAGCATGTTGGAATGTCAACTATTAATTTGCTCATCAACAACTGTGATTACTTATTTTATCCTTGCTCACCTGAGAGGAGTTAAAGCTAAATGACACACACATATATGTATGAGAAAATAACGATATAACACAATCATTTTTTTATATACAAGAAAATCAATTAAGAGAAGCTAAATCCAAGTCATTGATGAGAAAACCAAAGGTCAACCTTACAGTACATGCATAATCATCCAGCAAAAGAAAAACATACACATGCATAATAAATCATAAATGTTTTGGTTAAATTTCTCATCAACGAAGTGAATACTACTTGTTTCACACTTAACTGGCTTTAGAGGAAGTAAATCCAAGTGATATTCACATATTTCCCTTAAAGCTGCATTACCAGATCAATAAGCTCAGGCTGATCACTGTTAAGGAATACGAGCAAGCAAAATACTGAGGAACTATCATTCAACACTTCATGAACAAATCACAAAAGTGAAATTGACGCCACACTCCATCAACACCTTAAAGCATTACATCTATCATTTATGTTCGATCAATTCGAGATTTCTTCACTGAAACTCGTCACTCTAACATTACATTTTACAGCAAACTGAACCATCCTCTCAATTTCACACAATTAATTTATTTTAAGAACAACTTTTAATTGCTTAATTTTCACACTAACTTCAAATTCCACTGTCTTTGGATGAAAAGAAGGCCTAGAGAAAGAGATTTAGTTATTACCTCGTCATCGTCAACTCCAACGAGGAAGAACAAGGAGGCGTAGCGTCTGTACACTATTTTGTAGTTGCGATGCTCGACAAAGGAACACTGTTCATCACCAACCAAAGATAGAGAAAAGTAATTTTGAGTGAGAATTTGAAATCAGAAAATTGAATCGCGCATAAAGTGAATGTGCAATAGAGAAGATGGATCTGAATGGTTGAATTGTGGATCTAAATGAAGATTGAAGTGAAAGGAAGGAACCTGTTGTTCGTTGCGAGCGAGGCATTTGCGAACGATTTCACCTTCCAGAGCACGACGCTCTTCGAGAGTGAGGTATTCGTAGTATTGAGCAAGGCGCGTTTGGCCTTGCTTGTTCACCATCAACACGAATCGGATCCCCATTCTAATTCTGCCCTAATTCAATCCACCTCTCCCAGTCTCAACAAACAACCCCTTATTGTTACTTTTATTAGGTATCTTTTTTTTCTTTCTTTTTTTTTTATGCTCCAGAAAAATATTACTTTGGACTCATTTGGTTTAGTTGTTATTTTTTCTTAATTAATTACATATGGAAGCTTTAACTTCTAATTCACTTGTTCTTCAATTGCTTTATAATTTTACAACAATTCAAAAATGCAAGATTTAACAAATAATTTATTTTGTATATATTTATTTTATTTTTTACATTTCACTAACTACTCATTTTATGTTATATTAAATAATAAATGTTACGTTTAGAGTTTAATTAGACCAAAATAGAATAAATAAAACATATATAGAATTTAAGATCGAATTAAAATTATATTTTCCTTGAAACTTTTGAAGACTTAAATCATAAAATTAAATAAAAATGAGATTTAAGAGTGAAGAATTAAATGAACGAAATTATTGTTAATGAACGAGATTTAAAAAATGGTACAATTTAGGTTTTAATTCTCTGGATATTTTTTTATCTTATTTCTAATAAAATAAAGTTTAATATTTAATTCAACTTTAAATCTACATATTTTTCACATCAAATTTTAGATGAATTTAATTCAAATTAAATAAGCCTCTCTAAAGAGTACTAGAGAATTACATTATATATTTTCTAAAACAAAAAGACAAAATTTATATTTAAATTTAAAATGTAGTATTTTTATTTTTTTTTGTTTTCCAGCTGAGGAAGCTATAATATATCTAAAAAAAAAGAAACTGTGAAATGAATATTTGTATTAGTGATGATTGTCCATTATCAAAAGAAAACTAACTCTAATAATGTAATATTAGACACATCCAATAACAACATAAAAACTAATTACTGAGATTAAGATTTAAATTATAGTTTTTTGTGATTATTTTTTATCATTTAATGAATTCTACTTCTAATTTGAATACATTTTAATCGATAACTGAGATACAAAAAAAATTAATACATTTTAAAATCATTGCTCGAAAGAACTTAAAAAGTTATTTTTCATAGGGAAAATATATAAATAAGAACTAATTATTAATTAATTAAGGATTTTTAAGTTCTAAGTCTTTGTTAAAATTGGATCATTTAATTAAAATATAATTAAATTTTAAGTTCTTATTAAATTTAGGTATTTTGGATGAAACTTTTCTTAAAAAAGTTTAAGTATTTAAATTTTTTACATTTTTTAATTAAATTTCTATGATCAGATTTTGTAATTAGCTAGATATTTCATATGAAATTCAAACAAGGAATTAATTAAATTTTAAGTATCTAATAAATTAAAATATTTTTAATTAAATTTCTAATAAGGATTTTAGAGTTCAAAATTTTTGTATTTTAACTAAGTTTATATCAGCAATTGGGTGAACTGATAATTTGATTCAAATTAAATACAAAAATTTAACGCCACGAACTTAAAAAATGATAAAAGAAAAATTTCGAAATCCTTACAATTTCATTTTATAAATTGAAAGTACCATTTTATTTTGCAAATTAAAGTATTACAATAAATTATGTAATTGACAACAAAAACTCTTGAAACTATAAAAAATCGACAAAAATACTAAAATTTTAAAGAATCTAAAACTTAATTAAGTCTTTCACTAAAATACCCAACAAAAAAGGCACTAGTTATGGATTCCATAAGGTATATTCAAAATCTAATAACAGTTTGTTAAAGTGTACATTGTATGCTTCATATCAATAATTAACAGTATATTTAGATTAGGTAACAAATGATAATAAAATAATGCCGCAGCAATTAACTTTTGAATTAAAGTATAAATCCAAATTAACATTTGTCGATGTGGGATAACATATAATAGTGGAACCCAAGTCAAACACGAAATTTCATTTCATAATAATTTATAAATAACAAGTTAGAGTGCAGCGCACATAATGGACATTTGATCATCACAAACGTTTTCTAATTTCTACCAGTCAAAAACTTCCAAGCTTCTTGGCTGCTCCCTGAGTTGTTGAAACTTCAACATGGTCATCAAGTCGTGGAAATTCATATATACTAACACTCACACAAATCCATTATTGTCATGTTGGTCAGTTTGATTTGCCTAGTGTCTACAGTGAGCATAGTTGTGGATAATTAATTCAAACTAATGAAAGTTCATTTTCAGATAAAGCAATCTCACCATAAAGCTTGCAGTGTACAACACACCATACCAACAAGCATTTTCATAGTGCTAAGGCTGAGTTTTTCACAGCCATCTTATTGACAAACAAGGAAAAAAGACACCTCTTATATACTATTATTAAGTAGAACTATGATAAATGGTCATAAATGACAATAATAACTCTAGCAAGCTGTACTGATTTCTTTGTTAGCAGAGGTGTCTATGGAACAATGTTCATCCGGTACCTGATGCACAGTTTCTTCTTCATTATTCTCTTCATGGTCACCCTTCACATCCAGAAAACTGGGTTGATTTGTTGAAGATAAAAGCCTAGCCCACATTCTATCAGTTATCACTACGTGGTTCTGTCTCTCAGTGATTCTCTGCATAACAAAAACATGAAATGTTATTAGAAATAGGATTATTGAATGTTATAAATAAACCTTATTTATTCTTTGGAACCAACAAATATCATGGCTGGTGAACTTACATAGAAGGGTATATAAGTTTGTCTTCCATTGACAAGTCCACTTGTGTAGCCAGTGTAACCTGCCATTGCTCCATGAACAGCACTTTGAGCAAGAAGTGTGCAATACACATTGTCAGAAGCATTGCTTGGAATAGCTCGGATCATGTAAGTTGGATCTGTAAAACAGAAAAGTGAAGCCGTTAGTATTTCAGCCATTGCACTTTTCAGTGTGTGCACAGATGAAATTCTAATAAAGTTTAGTCTTTTCTACAAACCTATGTATTTGAGTGTTATGGGTAGTGTCTTCTGTTCAGCAAAATGATCCTGCAAGGTCAAAATGCTTAAAGTAAGCAACAGAAAATATCCTCATGAACATTTATCAGTTGAGAAAAAAATTGTAAATAGTAATATAGAGCATATTCTGATGGCTGCAATAGTAGGTGATGCTAGACATATCAGTCAATGATCATAGCATAAGTAAGAATGACCGTAGGGAAGTAAACAGGTCGAGTTTCACTTTCAACAAAGAAATTGAGAGAGGATAAGGCTGTCACAAAAGGAATAGGATGCAAATAGAATGAATAACTATCTAACCTTAATCTTTTGGGATATCCATAGGCCAACATCTTGAAGAAGCTTATTTCCAGAAGCATCCTGTGAGCTCATAGACTGTACACTCTCAGAAACAAGTTCCTGTCCTGCTCCTTCAGCAATCACAATAACCATGTGCCCATTTTCTTTGAGTCTTTTCTCTATATATTCATAAAGTCCCCCAGGACCTTCAAGGTAAAAAGGCGACTCTGGAATTAAGCAACAATCCACATCTCGACTTGCAAGAGTAGCATACATTGCAATAAATCCTGCACCATACATCCCAAATACACCATATATTAAGTAAAGTCAGGTTCACTAATAACATCAAGAACTTTTAAACATCACATTAACTCCTTTTTTCTTTTCTAATGTTACAATGAGAGAACAATGTATGATATTTGATAGCCTTAGAGACATTATAAGCATTTAGGAAAATTACCGCTGTTTCTACCCATCAACTTGACAACACCTATGCCATTCTCAACACTTTCAGCTTCAACATGTGCCGCATTTATAGCTCGTTGAGCCTCCTCAACAGCAGTGTCAAAGCCAAAGGACTTGTCAATAACCTATTAAGCAACAGCAGAAAAATTTTACCAACTAATGATGCTAATGGGGTTTAAATTATGAGTTTAAAGCCACAATGTAGAAGAAAGAAAGATTTACCGGGATATCATTGTCTATTGTTTTCGGGATTCCAACAACTGAAACTTTGAGACCACGCCTCCTGACTTCCTGCATGGATAATCAGGTTGAATTATTAATTAATTGCTACTCTATTGCAATTACTTTAACAGAGCTTAAATATCCTAATGATCTTGTTAGAATGTTCGTTCATGTTCGTTCAAGTCTGAGTCATTTTAGATACCTCAAAAATTGCAGATGCTCCCTTCTGAGTTCCATCTCCTCCAATGATATAAACCTGAAATAAAGAAAGATATTAATCTGATGTACATACACAAAAAGGATACTTCTAAATATTAAGAAATGCAGACCTGATTGATTCCCCGATCTTGAATACTGTCAACTATCTTTTTGGTGTCATGTCCACCTCGTGATGTTCCCAGAACAGTCCCCCCACGCTTATGTATATCATTCACACTCTTAGGAGTTAAAGTGATTGTGTTGCGAGCATAGAAACCCCTGTATCCTCCCTTCACATCAGAACAGTATCATTAGTTAGAGACACCAGTAAGAAACTATGTTATGATAACAAATGATGTCATTAAAGATTTACAAGCATGAGAGAACAAAGGATGGAAAAAAATTAACTCCACAATAAATGACTTTTAGGTGACACCAAATAAGTACAAAGCCAGAACATGCATTGGTCTCTTTAGACAAGAGCAAATTAGTAAATTAATAACCAACAACCTTAGGCATTAAAGCTTGTTTGAAACTACAAAGAATTGAAAGTCACGGGTGAAACTGGTCTGAAACAAGCACAGAACTGGTTTTCAGATTTTAATGCCCGGGTCCCCTTTATCCCAAAACAATAAAAAATAATTAAAAAGAAAAAAAAAAGTATGAAGAATGAGTGTAAATGCCATAAACATTGACCTACATTGATTCCCAAAACTTTCTTCACGCCATACATATGGTTCAAGCCACATACTAATTCCCTGATGACAGTGTTGAGCCCGGGACACAGACCCCCACAAGTAACAATGGCAGCCTGAACTTCATCTGCTTCAAAGTACACCTGAAGATCCAATTTTAGAAGCCATAAATAAAAAACCAGACACTAGGTATACCAAATTTGGACCAGACCCACATAAACAAACGTACCTTTTGACGAGGTCCGGCACGCCTAAAATGTACCCCTCTTGCACCATCTTTGTGAACAACGACCTGTCATAAAGTCAGGACAAAATGATGAAAATCATAAGTGACAGGTAAATTAAGGTGAGTAGTTAACAGTCCAAGATGCAAATGAAACATAAAACCCCACCAACATTCACCCCATGCAGTTACCATTCCATTAATATTTGGATTTGAAGGTCTCCATACTTAGCAAGGGAGATGCAGCACCACCTTAACGGAGAAATCAGTAAATAGCTAAAGCTTTAGGCACCAGCAAACCCATCCCAAATTACTTAAAGCCATTAAAATTGTAACCAAAAAACCAACCTTTTGAGGAACGCTGTCATCAACATGCACAAAGTACTGCCTGCCAAACAAAGAGTGGATAAAATTCAATTCATCGATCAAGCAACAAGGTAAAGAAATTACAACACAAGAGAAGAATTAATCAATTAACACTTACTTAACAACTGAATAAGCAGGGTTGTCTTGCAAAGGATTCGGGTATGTCTGCGACAACACACACACAATAATCATACACTAAAAAAATAACTGAAAAGAATTCTTCACTAAAAATCCACCCCAAAAGAAAAATTTGTTAGAACTAATCACTCATTTCTGATCCCCACCAGAAAATAAAAAGATTTTCCATTATTAATTTTGGGTGTCGGCAGAAAAAGGGGAAAAGGGAAGAGGAGAAACGTCATTGGATTAGATAATACGACAAAGCGTTCGAGTGGTTCGAGCAAAAAAGGTAAGACAGAGGAAAAAAAGTCCACACGTGATCACTGATCAGGAAAAAGGAAACAGCTTTAGACGATCAGAGCGATGAAAACGACGACGTACTGGGAGATTAGCAATGTAATCGGTCAAATGCGGAACATCCTCGAGGATGTAACCAGCTGCGCCGGTGACGACCTTAGGGTCGGTGTTGGGAGGCGAAGCCATCGCAGAGGCGCGTGATGGCGATCTGGCAGGTTCGGAACCCAGCTTGTGATGAAGGAAACCGTTTTGTTTGATGAGGGTGGTGGTGGAATTAGAAATAGAATCCATTCAAAGGTGGTAATAGGAGTTGAAGAAGATGAAGAAAAGAATGGTCATATTTATAGTAAACGGAGTTGACCGGAGGGATCAGACACCAAGGTGGAATTTGATTTTATGTGAGACATCAATGATAGATTAAAAAGAAAGAGAGAGAAGGTGAAAAAGGAACTTTCTTGTGATGTAGAAACAGGTGGCTGAAGATGGAAATGGAATGAAGTGTGGTTTTGAAGTTGTAGACTTTGATCCACAGCTTTTTTGAGGGTCCGCGTGGAACACAGTGATGCTGTGCTGTGGTGGACTCTTCGGTTGTTCTAGAATAAACCTTGGAGATTCCGGATTCTTTTTTTATTTTTTTATTTTTTCTTGCATGGTAAAATTCTAAGTCCCTGTTTTGTTCTGGCAGAGAACAGAGCCAGTCTCTGCATTCCATGTTGTCTTTTGTCTTAACCACATTAATGAAAGTAAATAAAAAACAGATTCGATAGGAACTAGGGATCAGTTCTCTTGGTCCCCAGCATTTGAAGTTGTACAAAAATTATGAAACTTCTCATCGATCTATTGTTAGAAGAATGAAAATGAAAAATGGTATTTTTATATAGATTACAGAGTAATATAAAAGATCAGGGAGTTGTTGTTAAATCCTAGTAATATAAAACATGTGGTTGATGAGCCTGTGTTTGTGTTGATGCATGTGAATGGGGTTGAAGGTGTTTAGTGACTTGTTTGGATTTTTACTAAAATTTAGTGAAAATCATAGCAAAATATTGGCCTTTGAACTTTGTTTGGAGAATTCCTTGACGTGATGTGAAAAGTTATTAACATATATGAGTTTTTTTTAACATATATGAGCTTTTTTTAACATATATGAGCTTTTTATTCATATATGAATGTTATGGTAGTTTTAAGACATAACAGTTAGGTTGGATTTATGTTGGATTTATGTTAGGTAAATATCAAGTTTCTTTAAAAGGACATTGTGTTTTACAACTTTATAACTCCTTTTGACACATTTCTGAATTTGTTTACAGGAAGAAAAGTTTTAATACATTGCATTAATAAAAGTGTTAATATATTTTGAATTATAATCAATTATACATTTAATATTTTACAGCTTTGAAACCCATCAAAAAATAAACAGGTCACTGGTCTAAGTGAGTATTTTTGTCAGTTTTTTTGTTGAAAATGCATTCTAAACATTGATACAAAACATAATCTAAATCAGTGGGCTGTTTTAATACATGAGACATTTAATTCATCTAATTTAAATATAGTTTATTGTGGTAATATATATATATATATATATATATATATATTTAATTTTAAAAAGTAAATAAAGTTTTAAAATATATTTTCATTACATAAATTAATTACTATTTTTTATTTTTAAACTTAATTTATACTACTTTTATAAAAATACAACTAAGAACATTTATTTAATTTATTATATTATCATTTTTATTTTTATTTTTATCAATCTCATTTATGAAAAAACTTTTTACTAACCTCACTCATTTAATCCATGCAGAGCATAAAGTCCCTTTTGTAAACTAGAAACATCTTAAATATATAATTATTAAATAAGAGAATATTAATATAAAATCAAGAGGAAAACACAAATATACTTGCTTAATATGAAGGTATATACCTCATAATTATATTATTTATGAAAGGAACAACCAACTTTTAAAAAAATAAAACATTTATTTATTAATGATACCACTAACCATATTTAGATTTCATTGCTCCAATTATCAATAGCATATTCCATTCTGACTCCTCTTTGGGTAACCTCCCACTAAAATCACTCAAATGTTGAGTATGTTCAAGGCAAAGTTGTTACACTTCTTTTATCCACAGCTTCTACCATCCTATTACATTAGGCAGATAAAAAAAAATCTGAACATTAGGTCAGATAAAGATTATTGACTAGAAATAAAAAATTTTTTTATTAGAATGGAAATTCAGGGTTCAAAACTTCCATCAATAACTATTCTTTAATTCTATATTTTTTTCTTATTTAAGTGAAAAATAATTCAGTTTTTCTTGCTTAATCTGAAAAACTAAAAAATATTACTTTTTAATCTAACTTTTGTATTTAATTCTAAATTAACAACTCAGACTAATTATAATAATGAAGTGTATTTAGTTTTTCTCTTACAAAAATATAATATTTAGTAGAAACACATGCATCATTAATGACATATATTATCATTAGTCAAATACATAATTAATTAGTTTAATTTCAATTATCATATCTAATAGGTTTAATGTTTCAGTAGGTTAAATGTATAGAATAAGTATTTAAGTTGTTAGACATATTTATTTGTATGTGTGAATTATTGAATGTGCAAACTTGAAGAGTGAAGTAACTGATATTTCAAGCAATATTGAAATTCAAGTATTATAGATATTGAAAATAATAAATGGAAAGACAAAATAAATAAATTACTATGATTAGTTGATATTGGAAGCATGAAAAACCTATAAAATATGTATATATTGAAATATAATCAGTTACACTTTGTTAAGTCGTTCCATTGATATTAAAATATACAAAAAAGATATATTGTATGTATAGTGAAGGACCATTTCAAGTTTGAAAGTAAAATATATTCTAAAAGGTCTAGGTGACATAAAAATATAAAAGAAAATAATATAAATTTTTAAATTATTAAAAAAAATTGAACTAAATTATGAAAAATTACATCATAATAATTGGTTGAAAGTAATCACATGTTGAATTTTTTGTTAAACTAAAGTTTTTAAATAATTCGAAAACTAAGAGCTGATGTCACTGTTGACCTCAGAGACTATTATGATAATTATTTTCCAATTATTTTAGTCATGTTTCCTCTGTTTTGTTGCATTACAAACATCATGAAAAGCCAAAATTTATTTAACAAATATACATTATTAGATGGATGATGTAGTGATGTATATTCAAAAGTGTAATTGGAAATATTATAAACAAATCTTACCAAAACAAATTTAACAATTACTGCAAATACTAACACTTCCGTCACGCATGTTACATGACACCTATAAATAATATATTTAATGGAGTTAATTTTAGTTACGAACTTTTACAATTAAATTCACATATAAGTTAATTTTAGTTTATTAAGATAATTTTAATTTTTCTTTTTACAAAGAAAAGTTCAAACATATTCAATTTTTTTTCTTATTATTTCGTAATCCGTTTCACAACTACTTAGTTTTCTTTTATATAAACTAAATCACAATTAACACATTTCATTATATAAATAATTTTAGTAATATTTATTTTCAGTTTAGGATTTCGATAATATTTTTTCTGCGACAAGTTCTTCCTGCACCCTAATAGGTTCTTCCTGCACCCTAATAAAAAAATTTCATACCGCAAATGTCCTTGTATGATAACCGGATGACACCTCCATCCGGTTGTCATTTTTTTCAAATGACAACCGGATGGAGGTGCCATCCGGTTGTTAATTTTTTTTCAAATGACAACCGGATGGAGGTGCCATCCAGTTCTCATTTCCAAATCAAAATGATAACCGGGTGAAACTCATCCAGTTCTCATAGTCCAAATCGAACCGGATGGCACCCCTATCCGGTTGTCATTTGAAAAAAAACTAACAACCGGATGACACCTCCATCCGGTTGTCATTTGAACAAAAATGACAACCGGATGACCTGTTCATCCGATTGTCAATTTTTCTCAAATGACAACCGGATGAAACTGTCATCCAGTTATCATATAAGAATAATTGCGGTATGAAATTTTTTTATTAAGGTACAGAAAGAACCTATTAAGGTGCAGGAAGAAAGAACTCGTCTTTTTCTGCTTCAAATTTATTAATATTCCTCACTGACATAACTACATAATTAACTCTCAAATATTAACTCTCAAATAGAAGATAAAAATTAGGCCCCATTTTGTTTTTTCAATAAAAACAACTTTAAGAGTAAAGTTTGGTTTTTACGAAGACACCCAAAAAAAACAAATAGTGTTTATATATCTTAAAGTTCTTTATTGTAATTTTTATGACATATTTTATTCTATAATGAAGTCCTGTTAAGATTTGTATGCGTATCACTTGTAAAAATACACGTTTTTCATACAGTAACAAATAATTTTCTATATTTACACTTCTTATGATATATCCTATACATACACAAGTGCTATTTAGTTGAGTTGAAAGAATAAAATAATTTATAAATGTTTGATGATGTTGACTAATGAAGTAAATTAGGTAGTAAAATATAAAAAAGTAGTTATTGCAATGTTTCATTTAATTTATTTATATATTTGTGATAATATATATATATATATATATATATATATATTAAAAAATAAAAAAAATATAATTTTAACTAACTCTTTTATTGATTCATAACATTATTTCTTTTCACCGTATGATTATTACACTTTATATATACAAATGAATCAATTGTTATTAAAATTATCACGCAACATGATATACATTATAATATAACATATACATGGATAAGTTACATAATACCTTTAAACCAAAACACATATAATAAATTATAATTAAACCATTATCACTATCGCAAAAATTCTATACATATAGAGAGTGTCATAAATTAATATCCAAACAAGGTTTATATAATTAAAATAAGGTTTATTTAGCTAAATGTTATATAAAAAATACACTCATTCAGAAAGATGATAAAATAGAATTCTTATTTTACTTTTTTTTTTTCATTTCAGGTTTAACATTTGTTTCATGTATCAACTACACAAGAGAATTCTACGTAGACAACAAATAAAAAATAAATCGTTGAAAAAAAGTAATAATATATTCAAATTCAATAGGGTTGACATATTGATCAAGATCTCACTTAAACCAATTTCATATATTCATGTTATAACATTCTTAAAAACATAAAATACAACTAAGCTAAAATACTAATTCTGACGAAATGAAATTTGTTGGTTTTCTTAAACTTATTTTTTATGTTAGTCAAGAAACTGTTTCAGAAACTTCAAAAAAAAAATTATGAAAGTCTTTACTTGCTTTCAAAGTAACTAATTTATAAATCAAACATACCATTATAAACATATGACAATAAATATTTTTCCATTTAATTTTAATTTTATACGTGGTAACAAAAAAAAAAACTATGCAATCGAATCAATAAACTTGAGATTTAATGGAAAGAAATTTTAATTGGTTAAAATTGATCTCATTTTATCATGATAAAAAAATTAGAGAAAAATTAAAGAAAATTTAAACAAAACAGTTTAGAGAGACAATAAAATTCAAAAATAAATAAGTACATAATTAAAACTTTAATTTATATACTTACTTCCAAATAAAATTTTAATTCTTATTTGTTAAAAAAATTATCTTTACTAAATTAAAATCAGGTCCTTACAATTATTCGTTATTAAGTAATATTTTAGAATATATTAAAGTGAGTATGGTAAAGTTTTTGTGAATTGAGATACATAAAAGGAGAAGCCGACGTCTACTTTTCAAAGGAACTAGATTTTTGTTTAATTTATTTTAAAAAATAAGCCAGTTTAAACATAACAGTTTCAAAATATCTTTTGGCATAAATTTTTCAAAGATATTAAAATATTTCCTTTTTCGTTCTTCTAAAAATTTGAAAGTGAATTTAAATAAAAGAAATATGAAATTATCAAATGAATTTTTACTACATTGAAAATGATATACTGTTTTTAGTTAAATTTTAAATTAAATTTTGAAATAAAAAGTGAGGTCAAATACTAACTTAAAGTCTTACCAACATTATTATTAATTATATAAGAGTGTAAACCATATATAACATTGGTCATATTTAACGCGGATAACTTTTTATTAATTTAACAAACAAAATAAATATTTTAAGCTCTCGTTTAATAGTTTCATATTAGTGATATATTTGTGAAGACCAATTTGACTTTTGACAAACTTATACTCAATAAAAATCATCATTATTAATAAATCCAGGTTGCAGTGTATTATAAAGTATTATACGAAATAATTTTGTTAACTTTTATATTGATTCTTAAATATAAAAAAGTATAATTTTATTAAACTTATGTTTATGTTATTTGGAAGCGTCTTCCTGAATAATAAAGGCATGAACGGTGCAAAGTGATAGAAAATAATATATTGGCGCATGCAAAGTCATGCAGCATTGAGTCACATGAAGTTGATGATTTATTTTTCCATTTCTTTTATGATGTTAAAAGGAAAATTAAAAAGTGCATGGACCAAAAATAAAAAAGCAATTATGCTGAGTCTACATTTGAAAACAAAAACCGTGGTCTCCGTGTCAGTCCATGGAACCTGGTTCGCCCTCACCATATAAATATTATTCAATATTAAGTAAAATAATTTTCATTTTAAGGAAAAATAATATTATGTGAAGATATTTAGTATTTGTTTGTAATGAACTAAAAGTAATGTTTAGTTGATTCTCCAATTAAATAAAAAACAAAAATAAATAAATTTTTTACTCGAGTGATAAGAAATGGTGGAAAAGAAAACAAAAAGGGTTGGAGTAAGTGCATGAACATAAAACACATGAATGTGTGGTTCCTATGCATCCGTACATAGCTTATGCCACCGTCAAGGCATTGGTGGCCATCCATCATCCATTTTTCGCTCTAAACTATGCTATTCATAAATCAATCACATTATCTTATCATTATGTCATGTTACAAAGTTCAGAACAATAAATATAATAATTTCGGGACTCCAATTGTAATTTTCTAGAATATAAATAAAATGGTCACAGCAGAGGCATCCTATGAATTGATTGAAGAAAAAGAATTAGAGACAAGATCCACTCTAATGTCTTCAAAAATCAATACTATTGTTCAAACATCCTTTACCCCAACCTTGTATTCTACAATATCATTAATCATATTTAAATTTAAATTGAAATATTATTTAAAATTAAATAAAAGTGTAATGGTGAAAAAAAAAATACATAATATAGTCAATATTATCAAGTGATGCTGCACTCAATCAGAATTTTAAATATTTATCTAATCTATTAATTTGTGATTATTTTTTCTCTAAGATCGAGAGATAAATATTAAGAAAATTTCAAATTATTGTAAAAAATCATTCACTCTAATATTATTGAAAAATGTAAAAAAAAGTTAAGAAAATCTTATACAATAAAAACAGTTAACTCAAAACCTTAAATCACTAAATTTATAATTTTTTTATATATTACTTAACTTTTTTTTATTTATTCAACCTAAAATGTGCTGGACCATAAATAAATCCTTAAAAACACTAATCAGACACGTATCAACATATGTGTGTTTGGGTATTTTTGGGTACATAATTCATGGGCTTACTTAATCATTTAACTTACCCAATATTCTTTCCTTTTGCACGCAACATACTTCTCACCAAATTTTCAAGAAAATTAATACCTCATAAGAACAATATAGAAGGCCACTTCTTCTAGCATCTCGTATCTTCATTCTTTTCTGAATTTTGAATGCTAGATCATGTAGAATGTAAAACTTTCATATTAGATTAACCTTTTCAACACTTCAAGGTGTATAACACATTTAATTTAACGAACTTGTAACTAACATTTTTAATTTATTTAAACTAACATTTTTAATTTATTTAAAATTCAAGTTAAAAAAAAATCATATTAAAAACATTGATCATATATTTTTTCACGTGAAACTCATATAAAATGAAGTTGGTGGACTTTTGCTCCGTGAAGTTGTGGATACCTTCACCCACCACGGAATTCCATCTCTCAAGCAATGTCACAAAGAGGCCCAACCAAGAAACACATAATTGGGTCAAATTATGGGCCACCCCCTCACGATATTTCTTTTCCTTATCTGTGGTAACCTTTTTTTTAGATAAAAATATCTATATTAATATAATAAATGAAAATATAAAATCTAGAGAATGGATTTCATTTTTAAAAACATAAATTTATAATATTCTTTCTCTTTCCTTACTATAACATAAGTTCAACCTTTTATTCCAACACCTAGCTAAATAATTTTTCTCTCTACACAAACTATTTTTGTTATCTTTATTCAAATATTTGGTATTCCTAACCATTTTATTCTTTCAAATGATAATCTTTTTATATAAATTTTGAATTAAATATATTAATTTCAAAAAATTAACTATAATAAAAACAACCTTATATCATAATTTTAATTATTTATTGTAAATATTAAATATAATTATATATATATATATATATATATGCAGATATTCGTTTATTATAAATGTTAGCTATAATATGATTTATATATTCAAAAATATTTATTTATCTACTGTAATTTTTAATTATATAAAAACATTTACTCTACTATCTCTTTGTTAAAACACTAGTTAAAATTTAAACAACAGTCTTGGATTCCATTGAATACAAAAATATGGATAAATATTATTCAAAAAAAATAAAAAATAACCATATACAATGCAATATAATAAACACACACACACAGTGAGTTAATTGTTTGCATTAAACCAGTCATAGATAAATATTTTTTTTAATTACTGTAACGAAAGCATAAATTATTTGATTTTTTTTTTCTAATATAATTCAATTCAAATTTATCCCACCTATCTGGTTACATACTTATAATGTAACACACCATATTCAGTGAGCAAATACTAAATTAGTGAGATACAACTTTACTTTTCATATGACACGCTTAATTAAATAGAGATAAAGGATTTTAGATGTGACTAAATCTCTTTCTAAAGATTAACATCTTAGTTAATCAAAACAAATGCTTTGGATCCTATGAGAGAATGAAAGAATATAATAATAACTGTAACAAAAATACTTACAAAAAAACTGAAAAAATAATTGTAAATTGTGCAATGGAAAACAAAAGTTCACCCTAAAATTACAGTAAACAAAAGTTAGAGAAGTACTTGTCCTCTGCCACATGAAAGCAAATAGACATATCCTACCTTTCTTTTTCTTTAATAATAATAAAAAAACTGAAAAAATATTAGTCAAATAAATTAGAAAAAATTGAAAGTTCATTCAAACCCTACCTTGACGTCATGAAGAAGGACCTAGCTGGAACTAAAACTCTGTTTATATTATAATGTTTTCTTATTCTTAATTACCTCCTAATTAATTACTTTGTACTTATTTAGTGAGAACCCTCATGATACCAAATTTGTCTCCCCCATTAATTATCTTAATTATTGATGTTAATAACCATTGGTCATGGGAATGATAATTGCAATTTTATAATCGAATTATTTATGTAAACTAGAGATCTAAAGGGTAGCATCAAATATCCCTGAAGAATGCTAAAATTTGGGGGTGTTCAGGGCTAAACCTTCATTTGCACTCTAGAATATACATAAACACCGTATCAAGAATTGTACTAATGTACTATATTCTTAATGCAGAAAAGAGAGTATTTTGGAATATTTTTTGTGTGTATATATAAAATTAAACACTTCTTTTTCTACTATTATTATGATTACTATAAGAGTTGATGTTCCTGGGAACTGTGTCACCAACCATTTTATAGGTGAACAAATATTAATAAACAGTGGAATATTTATGTATGACTCATGTAGAGCAAACAAAGGTTGTGTGGGAAGATAAAAATGTTTTAGAATGTGGGCTCCTTCGATTGGTTCGTCCAAGGTCAACTTAAATGGATAATCAAATTCGATAAAAGGATATTTTCATCTCAAAAAATAAAAATAAGAGAAACTAAATTAAATAGTTATAAATTCATGTTTTATGAAAGTAAAACATATTATTTTTAAAAAAAATACAAACATGGTTGAATTTTTCTGGGGTTCTGTGCTTGTGCTTGGTCCAAATTTGTCCATACATAGGATATATTCCATAGGTGTGTGTGTCTGTCTAAGAAATTTAAGGAAAAAAATGTGGTTTCCCTTCTGATTCTGAGCTCCATGAAAAAAAAGCATAGCTATGAATTTGCAAAAAGAAAGAAAAACAGAAAAAAAGGTAAAAACAGGAGACAAAGGAGCAATCATGGCCATCTATCTATGCTGCAAACATCATTTGGGACCCTCCATCATTTTTCTCTTGACTGCTCCAAAGAATGCTGTTATAAACGTGAAACCTAGCCATCATCTGATTAGGATACTTTATGAGGCATAAGATTTCCATGCTGGACCCCCCAACTCCTCTGTTTCTACACTTCTCACTTCCCATATATGTCAAATTCACAATTGAATTCATCAATACTTTATCTAAGCTCCCAATACAAATAACACAACCTCAAAGGGAGAATAATAGTACTATATATCCCAACACAACACCTTTTACAATTATCTTAATACTCATTTCCAACATGACATATTTACTGATACTGTCAAAGTTCTGTATAATTTCATGCATGAAAACTAAGCTTTACTTTTATTTACCTATAGGTGTAAACTATTTGGTGCTTCTGGTCCAAGTTATATATTTTTATATATGTATGTGTGTGTGAAAGAATATGATTTAACATAGTAATTAGAAGAGGTGGTGGTCCATCAAGTACACACAGCTTTGTCTTGCTTATCAAGCAACCACCTTCTAATACTCCCCACCCATCTCTTTCTCTCTCTCTTGTGTGTGCAAAACATTCATGGCAAAAGCATCATGATCAGCACTCCAGCTCAAAACCCATGTGAGTTTCTATCATCCCTTTTTCCCTTATTTCCATCTGGGTGTCTCACCATGTCTTTCTTTCTCTCTCTCTCCCCCTAAAAATCTTAGCTTTAATCTGTTATTCTTAAATAATGAGACCGTAATTCTGCCCCATGTCGTCGTTATTACTCAAACTCCAAACTTTGTGACACGTATTAAGAAGTGACTATTTGCATTTAAAAATCTATTAAGTACTATATATATTACCTGTTTTGCCTGATAACTTTTGATGAAAGATAAACACTGATTAACTATGACTATACATTAATATCTCACCCTATAATTTTCTTGGTAAAAATTTACATTAAAAGACTATACATTATACCAGCAAAACTCTGATTCTGATTAAACAATATAAACAATCTATATGTACTGATTCCGATTCGTTAACTAAATGTTTTCGTGCTTCTTTGGGATGTGGATTTGTTTATAATGATATTATATAAATATAAAATAAGACACAAATTGTAAGGTTGGTACGAGATCCTTGATGAGTAACAGCTATGTGGCCGTTTTGTGGCTTTTGCTTTTGTAGTCAAGGGTGAAGGAAAGGTGTAATACTAGTAGGATAGAGGGAAGAGAGAGGGTGGATTTTGAGCTTTAGTCAGAAAAAACCAACCGGGTTTTCTTTCTTTCTTTCTTTCTTTCCTGTTTCTTTGCTTCTCTTTTTCTCTCTCTCATAAACCGCCTACATACATGCACTTCTTAAATTAGCAAAGGCTTAAAGGTACTATATGTGTGCTTGAAGCAGCAGCTAGCCACCTTTTCCTTTCTTATTTTTCTCACTTCCTTCAGTTAAAGTATCTAGCTAGATAGGGAATTCTGGTGTTTTCCATGGTTAAAGCAGGTTTATAGCTCAATCTTATTGTAACTCCTTCCTCTTTTCTTCCTCTACGCTCTTCTTTATCTTATCCTCACCGAATATTTTCCTTCTTTCCTGCATATTCTCATCTGGGTTCTGCAGATTTTTTTTTTTTTTTCAAGGATCGGTTTCCTCTCTTTAACAGTCGCTAGGGAGTTAGTCCATATTCAAGATTTTTCCCTTTTTTTGCATATTTTTTGCCTAGTTTTCTCAACCGGATCATCATCTTCTCGAGCATATATCAGTTTCATTTCTTAATACATATATTTTATTGATACATGTTTAAATAATTAATAGTTCTTAAAATCTTAGGCATGTTATATATATTGTTATTTCTGCCTTCTTCATCCAGCTTCCTTTGTTGATCATTTTGGAGAATTTTATGTTTTGATGGATCTCAATTGGCTCTTGGATTTTGCTGTAATATAGAGAACAAACTTGGACATGCTAAGTTGTGGACTGTTCTATAAAAAAGGAGTTGCAGTAATATTTGAAGGCATCTGGTTTGATCAAGAGAGATAGCACACGCACGCACACGTCACGATGAGTAAGATCAGCAACTTGAGTTCTGTAAGCAGTTCTGATCTCATAGATGCCAAGCTTGAAGAGCATCAATTGTGTGGATCCAAGCAGTGCCCCGGTTGCGGACACAAGTTTGAAGGGAAGCCGGTACGGAAAAATATCTCAATAATATTCTTTCCTTCACTGAAAAGCCTTTGACAGTATGAGGAAGAATCATATCATGCACAGGCAAAAAAGTATAGCCATATATGTATGCTTGTGGCTGTTTTGTTATTGGACTCTAGCTTGTGCAATTCATTTGATGGGGTGGTAAAGTTTGAGTTTTAATATTAGTTTTTGTTAATCAAAGGCTTCACCCTCTTTATTTTCTCTTTCCCTCTTGTGTTATTCTTCTTGTTCCTCTTCTCTCTTTCTCTCCCTCTAGCTTTAATTTTGGTTTTTCACTTGAATTTCAATGGAGACTGCAGGATTGGCTTGGCCTGCCAGCAGGAGTGAAGTTTGATCCCACAGACCAAGAACTAATAGAACATCTTGAAGCCAAAGTGGAGGCAAAGAACATGAAATCACACCCTTTGATAGATGAGTTCATTCCCACTATTGAAGGAGAAGATGGAATTTGTTATACCCATCCGGAGAAACTTCCAGGTGTGAAAGATCACTACTTTCTAAGAGTGTTAGAATGATCTTCTAACAATCTTATCCATTATTCCATAACATTTTTTAATTCCCAGTTAGGTTTTACTATATATATATATATATAGAGAGAGAGAGAGAGAGGGACCAAAATCTCTTTTGGCATTTTTAAGAAACTTGTACAATAATTAATATAAAAAAGGGTTTTATTTTTCAGTTCACCTAATTAAGTCGACCTAACTTTGATTTTGGGTGTGTGGTTCATATGTGTCTGATAGGAGTAACAAGAGATGGATTGAGCAGGCACTTCTTCCATAGACCTTCAAAGGCTTACACAACTGGGACAAGAAAGCGGAGAAAGATTCAAAACGAATGTGACTTGCAAGGTGGAGAAACACGGTGGCACAAGACTGGTAAGACCAGGCCAGTGATGGTGAATGGAAAACAAAAGGGTTGCAAGAAAATTCTTGTCCTCTACACCAACTTTGGAAAGAACAGAAAGCCAGAGAAAACCAACTGGGTGATGCACCAATACCATTTGGGGCAGCATGAAGAAGAGAAAGAGGGAGAGCTTGTGGTGTCAAAGATATTCTATCAGACACAGCCAAGACAGTGCAACTGGTCAGATAGAAGTGCAACAACTGGTGAAGGAAGTGGAGAACCTAACAACAGTAGTAGAAGGGACAGTGGAAGTGGAAGTTGTTCTTCCAAAGAAATTGTTACTCACAGAGATGAGATGTCTGCTGTTGTTGGTGTCCCTCCAATCACAAGTTTCACTCATCACCCTTTGGACATTCAGCATCTAAAACCCGACCACTTTAGCTTCATCCCTTTCAGGAAAAGCTTTGATGAGGTACACTGCACACACATACAATCATATATATCAGTCGTGTATATCATTCAAACATGCTAACATGTATATATATAGCATCACACTTGATTAGACACTTGCATAGTTATGATTTTAATTAGACACCTTTTTTTCAAATCAATATAATTGAACGTGATGTCTCACTTACATGGCTGACCAAAGCTAACATAATTCACCGAATTTGAACATTCTTTTGGTAAAACTAGAGTTTGCTTTTACACCAAAAAGTGAAATAAGACTCGAAAGGATTAAGGTAGCTGCTGATATAACACCATTGCTTGCACACACAGCATGAATCTGTACGGCCATGCTTAATTATAAATCAGTTTCAACCAACCACTGCCTGTTTACCTACCGCTGAAGGTAACACCTACACGAGTTGAAAACGAATGCAGCAAAGTTACAGCTAAAATATATATATTCACATACCAAGAAAAAGAGAAAAGGAAGAGGTTGATATTCTCTTCTTTTTCTCTTTAGTTTGATTTCTATCTGTACTTATCACTTAATTTGAAATCAGCTAGTATAACCTTCAAAATAACTATTAAAAATAACAAAAAATATAACTGATAGTATGTGACTAAATAATTATTTGTGTTCTTGTGCATATATTATTTAATCTTTTATTTACGTTTTCTGAGGGAGATATAGTATAACATATAGTTGAACATGATGGTGGAGAATGCAGGTTGGAATGGGAGAGGCTTCCACAGCAAGGGAAGTAGTGCAAGCATCAGGTTCATGTGAAGAAGTGCATGAACGGCAGAGAGCACAACATGTAGCTCATCATCATCATCAACAACAACAACATCAACAGCATGCTCATCATCAGATTTCAAACTCAGCTTTTCATATCAGTAGGCCGTCACATCCCATCTCTACCATTATCTCTCCACCTCCCCTCCACCATACTTCCATCATTCTCGATGACAACTCTTACCATGTCTCTAGAATAATGCTCCAAAATGAAAATTTCCAGGTAATCACCACTCAATTTGCACTTCTTAAAACATTACATGATTATAGTTTTCTTCCTTTTTAATTTTCATAATTGAGAATACTGTAGCTGTTACCAAATAGCATTGAACCATTGAAAAAGAGTAAGACTACACATTTTAGTTAAAATGTTTATGATAATACGTCATAAGAGTACTTGACCGTGAAAATAGTTAAAATAAACTTTTTATAATAAGTTTTAGAGTTCATTTAGTTAAAATAAGTTTATAAGGTCATAACATACTTTCATAATGAACTAACATTCTTTTGTATATTGCCCCCTAAAAGGTTAATATGAGAGGATTAAAAATGTTTATCACCATCCTGTGTTTTGTAATAATAATAGTAATAATAATAATAATAATAAATCATAAAAAAAGTGAAAACTGAAATAATCAGTGAAAGAAAGAAAAAAACAGATGAGTGAGTTAATTAGTATGTGAAAATCCAAAGGAGGGAGTCTGCATGGTATTGTGCATGAGTCCGACTAAAGACTAGGCAAGCTTTTCTGAGTGTTTGAAAAATCACAAGCATGAAACTGTCTTTTCACTTTTTAAATATTGTTGAACACGATGATTAAGATGTGTGCTTTGAATTTGATTGTTGACCTTGGAAAATGCATCTATGGTATTTGTACATTTGGCAGCAACAACAGCAACAGCATCATAAGCTCGGGGGAAGGTCTGCGTCTGGTTTGGAGGAACTCATCATGGGTTGCACTTCAACTGAAATCAAAGAGGTAAGAAAGAACTTTTTGACTCAGAATGATATGAACTTTGTGTGTAATAATGCCATGAGAAAAGGAAAAGTAGGGCACATAATATAACGAAAAATATATATTTTTTTTTTAATTTTACTTTGAGGTTACGTTTTTCTTCCCATTATATACAGAAAGAGAAATAGTAAAACAAAAAGTGAAGCATCAATTGAAGCCGCAAGGAAGTTTAAAGGAAAAAGACCTTCTTTATTTTATTTTTGAATTCTACAAGAGATCGAAACCAATAACATAAATTGTTCTTCTCTTTAGACTACTTCTCATGTTTAATAGTTTTATCTTTGTTCTTTTTTCTTTATTCTGATAAACAAGTTAATTAAGACTAGGAAAAGTGAAAGCCACTTAATTTAATTTCGTTTTTTCCATTGGGCCGTGTTTGGCAAGACCCCCATTGACGTTTGACACTTTGACCATGAGGTGGAAAGGCTATATTCATGATGAACCAGTTAATTTCCATTTTCCATAATTATCTTTTTTCAGATACATTATAGTTCTCATGTAAAATTCATAGTTGTACCTATCTCCATATATGACACTATGATTATGATTACAAACCCTAACCCTAATATTTTTCATTTACTTGAAATTTCTTCACAGGAGTCATCCATCACAAACCCACAAGAAGCTGAATGGTTGAAGTACTCTTCTTATTGGCCAGACCCTGACAACCCGGATCATCATGGGTAGAAGAGGGTGAACCCAACAAAGAAAAAGAAGTAAAAAGAGAGAGAGAGAACTGTAGAGAAAAAACAAAAACCCTATAGACAGCATCATAGTCATCATCATCATTAATGCTTGAAGCCTCCCTCAAGTTTCCTTTCAACAAAAGGCCAAGAAATAATATCCATAGTTTGCTCTCTTTTTTGTTTCTTTCCTATGGAGGCCTAGTTATGAAACTTTGGTGACTCTCACAAAGGAACTATGACAGTGTGCAATGGACAAGCTGGAAAGAAAGAACAAAGGGTGGAAGATTGTAAATCAAAGAGAAAGAAAAGAAAAGAAAAACCCAAGAAAAGGCTGCTGTCAGTTCTGACACATGGAGAGGGAGAACCAAAGTAAATGTATCCTACTGCATGAAAATCATCACTATTTTGATTACTATACCATTCCCTCTATAATTCTTATTATTTTATTGTTTTGAAATGTTTGTATAATTTCACTTTTCTTGTTTTTTATACCAGAAATATACCAATGAGTTTGTGCAAACTGCAAACCACCTTGTTCCTCGTGCTGTAGCTAGTCATTATATACTTCGTTCTTATACTAAAATTGTTCTTTATATTTATATATAATCACATGCATATAGAAAAATGAAATGTCCAAAAGAGTGTGTCATTACGCTTCACTTTCTACTTCTTTTCACATTTTTGAAAGGGTTTTGAGGGGAATCATATAGCTTTCGCTTTATCTTTATATATACAAGTTACTCTCGTGGCCTCGGTTAAGCTAAATCAGACTTGACAGACAAAAATATATACATAACGAAAGATAAATAAGAAAAGGTTGAAATCCACTTTACTCGAGGTATATATTGCCTAATGATAATATTATAATATATGAAACTGTCATGTATATCTTGTTAAGTTAATGCTTTATATAAAAAAATTGGTATATGATTTAAGTATTATAAGAATGCAGGATAATATATACGTTACTGCTTAACTGAGCATGTATATTGCAAAATATTACTTGAGATTAATTAATAATTAAGTTTTAGATATACAATGATATTAAATATTTAAAGATAAAATTTATAATCCTGCTTCAACGAGATTGATGACAGTAACTTGATTTAATTTGAAATTCTGCATTTATCTGATCTCATGCACATCCATTACCATAGTTTTGTTTTCACATCAGGGTTATACGAATCTTTTACTGGTGCTGATGTCTTCCCAGTAGAAAAGAAAACTTACTTTAGGAGATGAAGTTCAAGAAGATCTTTTAGTTTTTTATATGGGTCCCCTTAAATTGACCAACGATCTCTTCTTTGAACTGTAACACTATGTAATATGTGTACACGAAAACATGCTATGACCACGACTATGACAGCATGTATATATGTATACGTGTGTTGTGTGTAAAACTATTCACTTTTAATTTAAAACCATTTTGGAAGTTTCATTACTTCTGAAGGAATCTATGGACAAATTTGTGTCTGTTATGGAGAACGAGGGAGCCGAAGTTCAAATCTCCTGATTGAAATATTTTGAGTTTGATTTTGAATAGAACAACACAACAAGCTAGGTTTATTTGTGAGATTCTTTTTTTTATTTCTCATTTTATTTTTTAGAAAAGATAGTGATACTAGGAGACAGACACCTCTTTATTACTTTATTCTGCGTTAGATTCGATCTTTTTCCTGCAGTGTTACAGAGAAAAGATGAACTAATCCCATCTGAGAGAGAGAGAGAGAGAGTAACGTGCATGTTAATGCTATCTTTTCTTTCATGGGACATGCATGATAAAGCTAAAATCAAGATGAAGAGGGGGCAACTTCATTGTAGTTTCTGAAGGGAATAAAGAGAGAATAAGAAGACAAGAATAAACTTTTTAGATGCTTTTATTTCTGTGCTCTTTTTAAATACTACGTATCATCTCAAAACTCCTACCTTCTCTAAGCATTGGGGTTTGTGTGTGTTAGAAAAACAAAGATCTTTCTAATCATACTACATACATGCATATATATATA
>Ga0209489_101358_pt1 | contig 50201 bp, 14 predicted proteins | sample SiratrowhiteBW_FD_187527 | JGI IMG/M metagenome (GOLD analysis project Ga0209489, IMG submission 187527) | Root nodule microbial communities of legume samples collected from California, USA - Siratro white BW (SPAdes) (version 2) | ecosystem: Host-associated > Plants > Roots > Nodule | place...
TATAACTGATATATAATTAACATAATTGATAAAATATAATAAATAATAATAATAATTATTATTTTATTATATTATATAATTATTATATTTATTTTAATATAATATAAATAAAAGTAATTAACAAATTATTAATTAAAAAGATATAAGAAAATTTGCAACTTTCTTTACAAATCTTCGTAGTTTTACGAAGAAAGAGAAGCATAAAAATTTTACTTCATTCTTTAAATTTTATTAATATTTTATATTTTGAAATTTCAACTTTCTTTTTAAATCATCGTTGTGAAACTTTTATCGCAGATCAGTCATTTGAAATAAATAACCCCTAAAGATTCGTTGGCATCAGTCAAAGATTTATTGTTTCTTCTCTCGCAATACAGTTGAAATTTGCGAAGAGGGAAAGAATGTTTTTAAATAATTAACTTATTAATATTTATATTATATTATAATAAAATAAATATAATTAATTATATTATATAATATAATAGTAATACCTATTAATATTAAATATTATTATTAAAATAATAATAAATTTTAAAAAATTATAAAATAATAATAATAATAATAAAACATTAACGAAAACAAAAAAATGAAAATATTAATAATAAATTTATAAAATTATAATAAAAAAATATATTACAATATTTTTAATTAAAAAAATTAAAATATATATGACTTCTATCATATCACTCTTAACCTTTTTACTTAAATCCTAAAATACCTTAACCTAAATAAATAAATACGTTAAGTTTGTTTTTTTGGAAGGGACTCATAATTTGTTCACATTTTCCATCAGTTAAGCAATTAATGCCTTTTACTAGATGGGTCTTCTATTGATAGTTATCTCAATTTTATCTCGATGTAATTCTTCATAATTCCTCACTGAACTACTCATGGAAAGAAATGCTATCAAATCTCAATCAGAGAATTCATATAACCATCAACAATGCTAAGGACTTTATGCAATACAATAACTTTTCACACTATATTATTAGCTTATCTATGTTCTACTATCTAAAAAAAGGCTTATTGATCCTGCAGGTACGCATTGCAGATCCTTGTATTCATGTTTCAACAGCTTTGAACTGATTTTAGAGATTTGGGGTACCAATTAGTTGGCAGTGCTCAACAAGTTGACAAGTGTTGCTTGCTAAACTTACACATATTTTCAGGTACAATAGGGAGATAAGTTTAGAAATTTAAGTAAACAACCAGCGTAGGTTGAATCCTGAAAATCCTGATTCTTAGTTGAATATAAAATTATTTCTTAGAAGTGTTTGATTTTTATTTTTTTTTCATATGTTCTATTTTGTAGGTGCTGAACTTGGAAGCCATGGATAAATCTGGGCAGTAAAAAATGGTTGGTTGCAGTGCATACATTGGTAAGGGTCTGCTTGAGGGATTGGATTGGTTAGTCCAAGAGGTAGCCTCTACATGCTTGACTAATGACTAATTATTCATGAAATGAGTTAAACAAAAAGAACCTTCATAAACTTAACATGCCATCTTTAAAAGGCAATGTTCACTGCATCAAAGAGATGATCCATGAAAATTAACTTAGGAAGTAAACGAAATACAATTCTCGAGTAATCATCAACAAACTCAAAAAAAATAAAAATACTGTCTTTAACTCAAAACTTTAGAATAATAGATTTTGAAGCTTTTCTAAACATATATTACTCTTCTTATCTATTTATACTTAATAGGAGACTTCAACTTACTTAACTCTGATAAAATCTTTTCGAGATTCTCATCATGCTCACGAAGGAATAAACATTTTTCGTAAAATTACTCATCTGAAAGTGAAAATTTCAGAGAATCTTTTAAATTTCAAAACTACACTGTTGATATCCATCCTCGGCCTGGAAAATGCAATTCAAAAGAATAACCTCTGATGTATTCATTGGTATGAAAAATGTGTAATCCAAAAGAGTAGTTTGTTCATACAATCCTGGGAGACTGAGCATTAAAGTTAAATAAAAAAGCAATTTTAGCTGGCGATAAATAATCAGTTAGTCTCGGGTATTCTTTTTTATGTTTTGACTTCCAAGAATCTGTCAAACAAAACTTTCGAATGTAATTGCAGTAATTTTGTCAGCCAGCACATGGTATCCCTTGGAATATATTTGTTGTGTTGTTGGGAACAGCTATTGAGCTTCCAATAAGAGTTTCTCTGTAAGAGCTTTGGAAAGTCCCATCACTGTATCAGTTGAGCCAACCTACCACAAGCATCACAACTTATTTTGTTTAAGGAAAAAAGGAAGAGGGACGAATCCACATTTACATCTGAATAATGTTAACATGTAAATGACGCTCATGTAGAAAGTTAATTCAATTGGCAAAGATGTGGAGAAAATGAGTGTATGAAAATATTTGCTTCTTGTGGATATAAAAGACTCCCCAAATAATTGCAACAAAAGATCACAATGCCTCGATAATTATGGCCAAGAAAAAAGGTATCGAAAGTAGTGCTTATCATGAGTGGATTTGAAGCCAACAGTTCGATAAGGATCTTGTTTTAATGTGCATGCATATGCTTCTTCTGAGAGTGAGTGTGTTGTTGAAAAGCAAGATAACTTACTACTGCATCCACAAAGGGTAATGTCAATGGATGTTCCAGCATCAAACCTCCAGCAACGTTGAATGTAATTCCTTCGTCAATCTGAGAAGCTCCCATCAAATAAGAAAACTCATAGTATTCAGGTTGACTAGAATTTCCTGAAAGAAAGTTTCAGAAGATCATGCGTTTTTGAGAAACTAGTCAAAGTACTCTTTTCACCTTCATACTAATTCAGTGCAAGGGTGAAAAGTGTACTTCTAAAATGTTTACCAGACTATCAATGACCTCATCTGGAATTTCAAGGAAGTAAACCTGCCATAATAGTAAAAAATGTTAGCCAAGTTATCAGCCAAAAGAAACATTGAATTAATCAATAAAATGTGTCAATGAAAACAATGCAGCCTTAACACTTGAGCAAGATGGGGTAAGGGGTAAGGGGAACGTTCAAAACGGTGGTAATACTTATTCATACCAAGAAGGCAATTTTTTTCTCGTACCTCTGCACTCTCCCATCCCCCACAACGTTTTCCAGTTGCAAGGTTAGTTACTACAACAGATCCTACCACTGCTGCATGACTACCAGAATATCCTGCAAATATTCGAATTTGTAAATGTGGCTGTTAAATCTGTCAGTAACCGCGACAACAAAAGTAGGGAACTAAATCTGTCAATAACGCAAACCTTTGATGAATTCACGGGCTTCTTTTTCACTGGTGGGTTTTTCCCTGATTATTCCTCGATACACCACAACCTGCAAAATATTTGCAACAACACAAACAGTTTTACGACAGTCTTATTTTTTAACAAAACAAAAATCAGTACAAGGTGACTGGCCATATAGGACTCGGATTGTAACTTAAAGTTTAAGCAAGAACATATAGAGTGTGAAACAGAAAATATGGTGACCCCAAACACAAAAAGTGTACATGAAAAAACTGTCTAAGCCAAATCTATAGCTTGATTTTGCAACAAAATGGCATTTGCATCAAACAAGGTTAGTACACGTAAAAGTAGAACTGAGTTTAATTTATGTTCTCTGTAGGTTCATAAATAACTAATCTGATTCATTGTGAAAGTGAAGAGAAACTCAAGGCTTGGGAACATACTCCAATAAGCTTCTCTATGGAGGATTCCTTATTATTCTCCTAGATGTAAGTTCTTTCCATTCTTTCAACTTAAATATTCTTTTATAAATATTAAGCTGTTTATATGATTGTAAACAGCAACAAGAATGTGAGCTGATTGGACAATTGTATCCGTAAGGATAAGTTTGCGGAGATCAGAACAGAGATAGAGTAGTACAGATATTATCCGCAAAAGGAAAACTAAAGTCATGCATGTGTTATCGATAATATATAGTTGAAACAAACAATAGTTAATACAGAATACCGTGTCTGCAGTAATTAACAGTGTTGTAGAATCATCTTCCTCCAATTGACCTCCAGTTGGAAGCCTTTGCACAATGGCATCAGCCTAATAAGAATATCAATGTTAGAGTACTGAACGCACCTTGGAAGAATCAATTGATGATGACGTTTTCAAATTGCTCTATATTTTCCATTATTTTATTCATTTAGTTTTTTAGAAGCAGTTTCTGGATGTGCACATGACAGCCTGAAATCCTTCTGCATATTCAGTCACCACAATCAGATACAAAGACCTTAAGTAAGTTTTGCATTCTTCTAAAATAAATATTACCAGAAATTAAGCAAAGATAATGATCTTTTGTTACAACCGGCTCTCATGCTTGACGGTGTCCTTTGTTTAAGGAGATTAAAATTCAGAATGAACTTGTTGCAGAAGAAGTTAAGGAAGATGCTGGAGTGCAACTCATCTACATTTTCACCCTCAAAATATTCAGTCACTCGTGTAGCTTGAAATTATCTGAAACAGATTTTCCACCCGCTAACAACAAACTACTAGAGAAAATCAAAATCATATCATCCCACATCATCTCGAATCCTCACCCATTTTTTCTCATCAACCAAATGAACTCTGAGAATTTACATAAAACACCAGTATTCTTGGATCTTTAAGTATCATGGATATAATATAATGCACAATCATTCACCAGCCTCTGGCTACCTATAACTGCCGAATGCACTAGCACTACATTACTATAGAGATAGAGATTCTGATGAAGACTAATTAATCAACAAAAGAAACCGGTTATATTATATCGCTTTAGAAAGTAAAGGGACACTGTGTCGAAGGATTTCACAAAGTCAAACAAGAACTGAAAATTTTGATGGAATCAATCACCTCTAGAACAACCAGCACAAACTCAGACCTATTCTTGGGGTGTAATTCTTATCCCACAACACCCCAAGAGGAAGTGATTGTCAGATTTGCATTCACATAATTAAAATAATAACAATAAGAAGAACCCAAAAAATTAATACCTTTGCCTCAGCTAATGCCATTACCAAATCTTCTGGTTTTTCCCTCCGAATACGTTTCTCATCAATGTCAGCAGTCTAAATTGCAAGCCAAGCCAAACCCTTTCAATCTTCCATCACACTAACGAGCCACAGTTAAAAAATGGAAGCAATTACATCACAACACATACCATTATTGTGAAATCGTATCCCATCTCAGAAAGAATCTCCCTACGAGCCTTGGAAGAAGAGCCCAGAATTATCTATTGAAAGATAACAAACTCAAAGATTACATGGTTAATCCAAGAGAGGGTAGTTGTTACTTAGATGATGGAATATACAGTTTATTGGGTTAGTTGGGTAGGTGCATACATCATTTGAAATGTGTAAAGAGGAAATGGGCCAAACCTTGAAGGGTGGGTTTTCTGAAGGCATTTGGGCGAACGCGTGAATTCGAAGCTCTTACCTGCACTTCCACCACATTCCAGAACTGCTTCCCAAAACAACAGGAGCCTACAAAAACGAAGATAAATAAATAAAATATAAATAAAGGTAAGGGATATCAGCACGCAATGTGTCCGTTGCTCCGCATCACACATTAGATTCCGATGATTTTGAAGGGAATCTTTTCTATGGGTATGTTTGATAAATAGGCATGAAAGGCAAGTGAAAGTTTAGAAGTTATAAAATGAAAAATAAAAATATAATTTATTATTTAAAGTAAATTTTATATTAAGTGATTATAGTTTTCAATAATTATGAATTTATATTTTTTAATTTATTTGATTATTTTATAATATATTTTTTTTTTATAAATTTCAAGTAATATTTGTAAAAATATATTTTTACTGTAATTTAAAATAATTATCATTTGTCAATAAAATAATAATATTTCGTTAGTTAATTAAAAAATTAAAATAATAATAATAATAATTACAATAAAGAAGTATAACATTAAATTAAATTTAAGAAAGGTGTAACGATAAAATAACAATCTAAATATAGACAAAGTTTTGGATATTAGGATTTTCTATTATTATTTTCAAAATAAAAAAAAGTGAAATAGAAGTTTTTTTAGTAAATTATTTTAAAAATGTTAATACAACCTAACTATTAGAACAAAATCATCATATATTAATTAATCAATTATTAATTAAAGTCTTTTAACCATTTACACTCATAATACACATAATCTCTTATAAAATATAATAAATTTTTAATTTATTTTTTCTATTAAAAATTCAAAAATCTATAAATACACAACAATACTATAGAAAGTATTCACTTATTATTTAATACTCTAATAAACTTTCTACTTTTTTATATAAAGATTTTATTGACTTTAGTATTAGATAATCTACTATAGGTAGATTCTTTTTCCACATTTAACAAATAACTCGACTTTTGAATTTATGATGAATACGCAGCTCAAATATTTGAAGGTAATGTTTTTCCACCTCAAACCAACAATGTTCTTTCTAATGAGAACATTTAGCAACCATCGTGGAGATTAGTAAAACTTTTTCTAGACCACTAGTTTTATACTTTTTACTAGAATAAAACTATAATCTTGCCATCATCCAATCTTGAAATGCATCCCTCGTTAGAGAATACTCTCAAAAAACATATAGAAAATATTATTCAGAAAAAAGAAAAAACCATGTAGAATAAGACAACCAACATGCAACAATAACAAGTGAAGGAGAATCACTTTATATGTATTTCTTTGAATTATAAAAGAAAATTCTTTAGTCTCTAGATTGCACAATTTGTATCCTTTGTAGCCTTTAAGATAACCAACAAAAATGGATTAAATGACATGAAAAGGGAATTTATTTATGGGAGAGGGGCAAAGTTGTTGCATAAGCCAACAATCAAAAGCTTTTGATGATTAATAATTGGGTTTAGATCTACATAAAACTTGATAAGGTGATTTTTGTTATAGTATTTGAGAGGAAACCGTGCTAATTAGTAAGGTAGTAGTGGAAACACACTCCTCCATAATTGAATTGGTAAGTTGGATTAAAAAAAGAAAGTCCAAGCCACATTTATTAGGTATTGATATTGTTGGGAATACACTTATACGGAACACGCTTGCCTGAAACCTCTATTATCAGGAAGACTTTCGATACAAGGTCAAACTCGGCTCTAATACCACTTGTTGAGTAATCCGAGGGGGCAAAACCGGGAAAATCTCACAAGAATGAGAACTGAGCCAAACCCATGCAAGGGAATGACACCACCTCCAACCCAAAACCTTAAGGCATTGGGTTTGTGGGTTTTCTTTCTTATATGTTGCTCAAATTTCTCATTCCTACTCAATGTGGGACTTAGACTCACACTTGGATACCTAACAGATATTTTCACTCAACTATTGAGTTTGAGTTTTGTTGAGGTCTATCCACACAAGAAAATTGATGTAAAATGCCTTGTTCTAGTAGGAAATCAGTAAGAACAAACTCTTTTGCATTGTTTGACATGAAACACTCTACCTTGATCCCAAATTGAGTTTAATCATTTTAAAAAAGAATATTTTATTACATTAGGAGCTTCACATATGTGTGAGAGCAAAAATATCCAAGTAAAACCACTATAATCATTCACTAAAGTTAGGAAAAAATGTTTGTCATCTTATCATAAGAGATACTTGATAACGGGTGATATAATAAGTCTAACAAGACCAAAAGCAAATTTTCAATAACTCTTATACATTCAATAAACTAAAATGTGTGTCATTTACATAAAAAAAATATAATAAATATACTAACAAAAAATATAACAAATATACTAACAAGTTAAACATATTAAAAAACATAAATAAACATTGAAGGAACATTTCGATTTTCAAATTTAAAAATCCTCAACTAAAAACTCTCTCAACTTTTCATTTGGGATGAAACACCATCCTTCTTTCTCATAAAGAACATAAATAAATAAAAAATTAATAAAATATATTTAAATATTTTTTCACAATTTTATTTATCAATTTCATTTATAGTTTAGGTTAAGTGTTTTATCAATCAAGTATATTATTTCCCAAAGATTACTTTGCTTTAAAATAACAAAATCTCGTTGGAAGTATTTATCATGGTTGTATGTTAATAAAAAAGGTAAAAATTATCATGGTTGTATGTGTAGATTTAATTATAATTATCCGTTAAGATAAAATTATTTCTGCCTACAATATATTAGAATGATCGTTTAATTAAAATAGCTTGTCTTTTCTAATTATTCAATTATTAGTTTTATTTTAAAATCAAATTAAGTTCTATCCAATTCAATTTATTTTGTTTTGAATTGCATTGCTTTTCTTTCTTAAGTTTTTTTTTACAAATGTTAAAATAAATAAATAAATTATCTAACATTATATCTTATCCAAAGCTATGAGACTTTGTTTGGTTAGGGTAGTGGATTTGAGTGAATGTATTTGAAAGAATTTGAGTGGATTATGTGTGGATGAAAAAGTTGTTTGGATTAATGGATGGATGGTAAGATTTGAAGGAATTTGAGGGGAATGATTATATGAAAGTTTGAGAATGACTTGATAGATATTATAGATTTATTTTTTTAATTGATATATTTATGAAATTACTAATTAACTCTTGTGAAATAAATAGGTAAAAATTGAAATAAATTAGATTAAATTGATTTTAATATAAAAAATATAGAAACTGAATTAACTTAACTAGATATTTTACTAATTTTATATTTAAAAGAAAATAAAATTCTTTTTAAGATGAATAAAATATATTTTAAATAACAAACCTGCACCTATGAGCATGCTATAATGCACATGACAAACCCTAAACCCACTTAAAGTGGTGTTTTGTAATTTCCACTTCATTTATAAGAGTTATTTCGTAATTTCCAATTTCATCCTTGAAAATCCCATTCTACAAATCTCCTCTCTCAAATTAGGTCAACCAAACCGTCTTCATCCACCCAAATTCATTATATAGTAAATCCATCTAAATTGATTCAACCAAACACCCGCTTATTCTCTCAAAATTACTAAAAGGTACTTTATTATTTGTATTGATTTTATATTGTTTTAATTCAAACTTTATTTGATTTATTAATATATTTGGTTTGAATTATTTAAGACAAATTATTTTTCACAATACTATTTGTCTTATTTGATGTTTAACATTTTGTATACAAATATATCATAAATGATAATATTACTTACTATTTTTAATAATAACTTTGTTTATATCTTGAATTACTTTGCCTAATATCACCACTAATCATGTAATTTTGCATAATATAATAATAAGTAAAGATTGTATTATAATACAAAAATAAGCATATACAATATTATTTATGATTTCTTTTAATATATAAAATCTTTTAAATTATTGTAAATTTATAAAACCTCTATGATTCTCATATTTTATAAACCCTTTAAATTCAAATTACAAAACCTTACCTATAAAAGTTTAGAAAGATCATTGCACTCTTAGAAAATATTTTAAAATCTATATAACCTTTTTATGTAAGAAATCGTTTTGAAATCTCATTTGTGTACATCCGCTAAATGTATGTTTAGATATAAATAATAAATTTATTCTATATTCTCCGTATGACTTTTTTTTTACTATAATAATTTTGAAAAGCAAGAATTACAATATAATCCATAAACCCACACAGTACATATCCACGAACACGGTAACCCCCCACACAACAATAGTATTAAAACAATGCCACTTTCGTAGTTACACAAAATCCAAACATTGACGCAATGTGGCGAAGGAGCTTCAGCAGCAGCACCGCCACCGCCACTCTCAAGGCCAAGAAATGGGACGCGCTGATAATCGGCGGTGGCCACAACGGCCTCACAGCGGCGGCATACCTCGCACGCGGTGGCCTGTCGGTGGCGGTCCTGGAGCGCCGCCACGTGATCGGCGGCGCCGCCGTGACAGAGGAGCTTGTTCCGGGATTCAAGTTTTCGCGGTGCAGTTACCTCCAAAGCCTTTTGAGACCGTCCGTTATAAAGGAACTGGAATTGGGGAAGCACGGCTTGAAGCTTCTGAAGCGCAATCCGTCGTCATTCACGCCCTGCCTCGACGGACGCTACCTTCTCTTAGGACCCGATAAGCAGCTCAACCACTCTGAGATATCCAAATTCTCGCTTGCAGATGCTGAGGCTTATCCAAGGTCTCTCTGTTTTCTTCCATTCTGCTGCATTATTCTACTCTGTATCAGGCAAAATAGCTCTTAACTCTTATGGACAAAACCTAGTTACAGTTTCTTACATGCTGTCTAGTATTTTTTTAGTGTAAAAAATTGGAGTTTCACTCCACCAACGTATGTTAATACGAATTTCCAAAGTCACACTTCAGTTCAATCAGAATTGAATTTCACATCGATAACCTATGTCAAAAGGCCTTACCAAGGTCAAACTTTAATTCTGACATCACCAAAACTACTTAAGAAACTGCATCTTATTCGCTCTTTAAATGGTCCAACAGTTTTGAATAGATAACCAGAAAAGTTTAAAATGTTATTTGTTTATTAAACAGTAATGCAACTTGCTGAAATATGTGTTGGTATTCTTCATTCAATTTGCTCATTGACCTTTGCAAAGATGTGTGTTTGATCGCCTTATGTTCAACCTGCATTGACTGTATGTTCATGGTTTGATAAGATTTCCTGCTTTTGCTTTTATTCTCTTAATTATTTGTTTTAATCTTTTAGATACGAGAGTCAGCTTGAGAACTTCGGTAAGTTCATGGATCTAGTGCTGGATTCTCCTCCACCTGAATCTGTGCAGCCTAAATCGTCTATTAACGAAAAGTTGAAGAATAAAATACAGAATTCAGTCTTTTGGGCGAGTTGTCTGCGGCAAGTGTCTTCCTTGGGACAAAAGGATATGGTGTAAGTCTGTTTATACAATAGGAATTTGTTTTTATGACCAATGATTTGGGGATGCCTTGAATAGCAAAACTGTAAAGAGTACACGATAGCAACTAATTTGAAACTTTTTATTTATTTTGGCAGGGACTTTATTGACCTTCTGTTGTCCCCAGCTTCTAAAGTTTTGAATAACTGGTTTGAGGTAATTTTAGGGTTTTATTTACTTTTCACTTAGATCTTCAACTTCAAATTGACTGTATGCCTTGAAAATTAATCATATATCTTCTTAGTTCTTTGATGTTATAGACTTTTGTTTGTGCTAACCTCGTGTCTCAGAAGTTTGCTGTACTTCGTTTTATTATTTATTTTTTATATGAACATCTTTTCAAAAGGGTAGTTCAAGTGTTCAACTTGACACTGGGCTGCATGTCTGTTCATGGAAAAAATATTGCATATAATCTTAATCTTTCTTTTCTTTCGTAACATATTATTCCATCTCATAGCATACTTTTCTCAATGTACTAATATGATGATATCTACTTTGTTGGTTCATGGTGTTAAGATCCCATGACGTTTCATAATATGAGCAACACACCCCTTCCCTTGTAATGACTTGGGGGGAAATCCTTCATCCTTGGGCTAACTTTCGAGGTTGAGTTAGTCAGGCATAGTTCATTCTTAATTCTGGTAAGGTAATAGAGTCTATCTCAGTTCTAATGTTGGGTACTTCTTAATGTCTAGTCTTCTAAACGTCATGCTCTAGATGTCTTACCTTGGGTGTGAAGGGGTTGACTTGAGCAACCTTTCCTCATGAGATAGTTTGAGGTTGAGTTCGACCCAATCAATTATCTCTCAAAATCAAATACATTGTTAATAAATCTTGTAAATAAGGTTGCAATCTCTGTATTTCTCTTAATGGTGTAATGTCTTGTATTTCTGCAGGCAGATGTTCTGAAGGCAACCCTTGCAACTGATGCTGTGATAGGCAGTACGGTAAGAGCAGTTATCTCTACTGTAAAAAATTGCACCGTTGTATTGCCAACCAAAAAACTACACCAGAATAGAAAACATTTTCAAGATAAAGATATTCTTAATCCTTCTTTGAGAGAGAAAGACTTGAAATTTCAGTACAACTATTCTACAGAGATTTCTGTGATAAAAAATAGCATAGTCAATGTTTCATCTTTCACAGCATACATAGTATTTCTAAATCTGTTATGCAGGCCAGTGTCCACACCCCAGGAAGTGGCTATGTTCTGTTACATCATGTGATGGGAGAAACTGATGGCGAACGTGGGATTTGGTCGTATGTGTTTCTCTCACTAGTTTGATATCTTTCTAGTGCATAGTCAGAATGAAATACTGTTCTTTGACAAAAATATTATAATATGCTGGAATGATCTGAAATTCAGTTTACTAGTACTTTTCTGTGCATCTTACCCAAAGCATTTAGAGTAAGGAGTCCATAGACAGTTTTTTTCTCCATTTCATACTTAAACATGATAGGTTTACCAAGTACTTTTTTCATATTTCAAGTATCATACATTACTGCCTTTTGTCCAAAGATGGAGTTTATGTTTTGCTTTAACCTCTTTGATTTTGTGTTTCAATTTTCTTTCGTACATGTATTATACGGAGAAAAATCGGCATAAAAAAAAACATGAGTAGACAAATTTGTCAAAAGAAAAATGTCACACTACCAAATTTATCTCAAAATGATATTCTTAAGTTACATTCCTGAATAATTATTTCTTAATTATAGTTGAGACATAAACCGTTAATTAGCTACCCTTTGTCTATAACTTTGTATTCTTCATACAAGTGAGTAAATAGCATGCTATTTATTTCATATAGATATGTTGAAGGTGGAATGGGCTCAATATCCAAAGCTATTGGTAATGCTGCTATTGAAGCTGGAGCGCATGTTGTAACCAATGCTGAGGTATGCCATCAAGAATCTCTATTAACTTTCAAATTGGCTTCCTCCATAGTAAGCACAGCAACAATTCTTACATTCTAAGCAGGTTCTGATAGGTTTGTGTCCATATTCCATTAGATCTTTACATACACCCAGAAAATAATATAATTTAGTCAAGATCCGAGTTAATTGAAGCCATGAAACTAGAGGCCACAGGCAGGTCGAGGGTATCAAAATATTTAACTTTTATCTCTGATAAATTTCTAACTAGAAATAGAAGTAACCAGACAAGAAAAGCTGACCATAATCATTGACCTAATTGTAGGTTTTTCAAATGTGAATAAGAATAGAAATTCCAGGGTATCTCAATGCTCAACAGTACCTTCTGGTTTTACAGAGGCCGCACTCGAAACAGAAGAGGGGAAGGGTATTTTCCTTTTCTAAAAATAATTCTTCCCATACCTTGCAAGCTAAAATGTTTTTGTCAATTTATGAGGAATAGGGTCAACAAGACTAATAAATAATGAACAATTTGTTATAAAATAAGATTTTTATTATGAGAACCAATAGAAGAATATGGAGGGAAAGGATGATAAAATAACTAATTTGTGCGTTATTTAAGCAAAAAATAGTTAGTTAAGAAAGATAATTGCAATTATTTAATTTATTAATCTCATAAGATTCTTTTTCCTAAACTCTCCTTTATTGGTTGGATCTTGATATCAAGAAAGAATTATGATTATTAGAAATAGAATCTCAGTCAAATGAAGGGTACTTTGGGGATGATATTAGTAAGTATAGTGAAATTAGTTATGATTTGCTATATTGTGATATCATACATGCTATTTTTTTCCTTAGATTTGTGTTCAAAGGGAATATTTGTTCGCAATTATAAAACTTATTTTTTGTTTTTAATATTCTAATTTTATTATTTAATGAGCCCGTAATCATGTGCTTGCACTAATTTTACACCATTCCTTAATTTTTCTGCTGTTCAAGTTCGAATCTACTTTTTCATATATCCTTGATATTAGTTAAATTAAAACTTACATTTTATTAAAAATTATAATTTATTTTACTATTTTATTTAAGTTTTTAGATTATTAATATTTTATCAGGTACAAAAAACTAGTCTATTAAAGTGTTGGTCCACCTAGGCAGAGTCTTGTAAGCAAGTTCGCTCTTTTTATCCCAACTAACTTCCTCCTTCTTTGCCATCAAAATCTTCCCAAGTTATGATTACTAGTGTGGGCGGTCTAATCTTGTCGTGTTCAACATTAGCTCCAATGAAATTTTCGAAGTTCAGATTCCTTAATGGAAGCAAGTGCATTCTTTGTTTCTACCTTTTCTTTTTTCAATCTACCTGCTGATTGTTGAAAGGACCTTATTATTTAATTAAATGTCTTCTAATCCAAATTGAAAATATCAACTTGTGATATAGTAGAAAGATATTTTTTGTTTTACGGGGAGAAAAAGAAGGAGAATTAATGTTTCGTTTCTAACCTCTGCCCTTCCTCTCCCTTTTCTTTCTTATTTCCCGTCGTGTTTAACCAGCTGTGATATTCTGTATTCTTATAGGTGTCTCGTTTGTTGATTGAAAATTCTAGCACTGTCCGTGGGGTTAGTGTTGTTCGTGACATTTGAATTTGCTCAATCAAGTGGACTTTTAATAGTGGATCTTAGCAATTAAATTTTGTAGATATGGCTTACATATAGGTGACTCTGGCTGATGGTACTGAAGTGCATTCTTCAATTGTTTTGTCCAATGCAACTCCATATAAAACCTTCATGGTAAGTTCTCAAACTAGCTGCAAAATACGAACTTCTTCTGTGTACCTATAATTGACATTAATTTATAGAATCTGCTAATATGAACCAGGAATTAGTGCCTGACGATGTACTCCCCAATGATTTTGTCCGTGCCATTAAGCACTCTGACTACAGTTCTGTAAGTCAACTATTTTTTCTCAGTTTGTATTTAGTTTTAACACCCTCAATCTCTACTGTGTTACGGAACTAGAATAATAGGTAAGATTAAAATATATGTACAGTATTTGATTGCTAACGAAGAATTCCTGGAATTCATGAACGGAACAATCACATTTCCTGTAGAAACTTCAAATCATCAGATGACAAACCTGGGGAATTATGGCCAGAAAAAAGAGAGAACGGGATTGGGATAGTTTATAAACAACATGAATCAGTGAGACTGCCTCTTTCATCAAGTATGATTAATTTCTATGCTAGTCATTGACATTTGACAGACTGCAACGATCATGTAGACCTGGCAAGGACAGATTTTGATTTGGTGTTATGGGTTTTTATTTTCTTTTCGCAGTAATCATTGGTACTCAGGACAGAGTTTGGGGAAGTTCTCAGTAATTCTTCATTTATTGACATTCTTTTATTTTGAAAATATCTACTGAAACAGGCCACAACAAAAATAAATGTAGCTGTTGATAAATTGCCGGAATTTCGTTGTTGCAAGTTGGATCATCCTCATGCTGGCCCACAGCACGTAGGCACAATTCATATAGGTTCAGAAAGGTATCTTAAAATTGAATCTTAGTTCATCTATTGTGGATTCAGATCATGCTGTCTAATCAATATATATATGTATTTGCTTTAACATTATTCAATATGGACAGTTGCATTATTTCTTCTCAGAACATGACAGTTATCTTTGCCCTGTTAATATCTGTTTAGCATGGAGGAGATTCACTCCGCTTGTCAAGATGCAGCAAGTGGAACACCATCTAGAAGACCGGTTATTGAGATGACAATTCCCTCCATACTGGACAAAACTATTTCTCCACCTGGTACTTGAAACTGTGTTTAGGGATGTCCTACTATGTTTAGTTTACTGGAGGAAGTTTTATTACTTTGCTTTAATGTATTTGCCACATTATGATGATTTCTTGGTATTGTTGAACTGACTTTGTTTTTACTTTAGCATCCCATTGAATTTCACTAGTAGACTAGAATTGAAACGGTGACTTTTATTGATAATCTAGCTAATGAAATGTGCTCTCTTCACAGGTAAGCATGTGATCAACCTGTTTGTGCAGTATACACCCTACAAACCATTGGATGGTGACTGGCAAGATCATGAATACAGAGTTAGTTTGTGTTGGATTTCAACTTACATTGATTTTTTCCTTATGTTATGCATTTGAGCATGAATTTGCTTTTGTTCCACCTTGGTCTTGAACTTGAAAGTGCAGGCGGCCGCATAATGCTAAAACTACTTCTTAAATATTTTATGTTGAATTCAGGAATCGTTTGCACAAAAATGCTTCACGTTGATTGATGAATATGCTCCTGGCTTTAGCACATCAATCATTGGTTATGACATGCTGACTCCACCAGACCTTGAAAGGGTAATCGGTTTGACAGGTAACTTAGCCATATTCACCCAAACAGAAACATATGCAGTTGATATTTTAAGTGCAAGCCAAACAGCTTTTTCTAGGGCACAAAAGAGATACGCAGGAGAAAGTATAAATGAAACAAAGCTTTGCAATTCCTCAAACTGGAATGAATTTGTATATTGTGACAGTTTACATTTTGAACTGTTTTTTTGGGCAGGAGGAAATATATTCCACGGGGCTATGGGGTTGGATTCCCTTTTCCTCATGCGACCTGCAAAGGGGTGGTAAGCTAAATTATGCTGGCTTGGAATGTAATCTGGTTCTGTTTTTTTTGACGTATAACCGTGCTGTTCCAACTACTTGTAATCGTGAATATTTCGTTTATTTGGGACTAAGGTCAAACTACAAGACTCCGCTTCAAGGGTTATACTTGTGCGGAAGTGGAGCACATCCTGGTGGTGGAGTTATGGGAGCACCTGGACGTAACGCTGCTCGTTTAGTTCTTCAAGATGTTAAAGAACTTAAGGGGTGATAGCGATAATGGATTATGATTCGCCCACATTGTTACTTCTGCAAACTGACTTGGAAAAGGATGACTCTTCCATTGGAATTACATGCAGTAACTACTGCAAAGTTATTAGATATAGGAATCAAGACAATTATTTATCAAATTGGATGAACTGCATAACAACGATGCAGAAGCTATAGATTTCACAAAACTAGAACTTGTAATTCTTTAAGATGATTTTTGACATGTGTTTCAATGCATTGATTCCAGTATCTTGACACGGTTGATCAAGAATGAATTTAATTTGTGTAGGAAAGTATTTATACGAGCTAAACACTCAGGTCAATTTAAATCAAAAAGATTAACCGAAATGGGATCAGCTGGGAACAATGAGTGCACAGTAAAGATGTACACAACAGTTTGTTTGATCAACATGGGTAGCCAATCAATCACAAATACAAACACACCAATTGACTAAGCGATCCGTGTCATTAGATCAATCGACACAAGCTTTCATGGTCAACTCAACTGTAATTCTGGATGTCATTCTTTGTATATGAGCATTCACTCCAGAGTTCTAGACAACAATATCCAACGAACTTCGTAGAAAGTAGATACATTTCACCTTTGAGCTCTCCCTGTACGTGTAGACAACCTTCCGGAAGTCTAACTGAAATTATTTTACCGTGACCTCCAACCAGAAACAGATTTTGGAACAAGATTGATTGCATTGGATGCTGCTTCAAGCCTGCTTGCATGTATAAACCAAGTTTTGATATATGTTTATGTAGCCACAAAAATACACATAAACCATAAAATGTTTAAATTCATAAGGAAAATATATGTAAAACAAAAAACGATAAGTTTGATGATACTTATCATTCCATCTATTTAAAATGCATACAAAATCTTTTTATAAAAAATAAATAAAATTACTCTGTAGTTTGTTAAAAACTATTGGGAATTTTTAATTAGGTCTCAAAATTAACAAAAAAATTATAATTAGGTCCTTGATCTTGTAATTTTTAATTAAGTCTCTAAGATTTTTAAAACCTATACAAATTGTCTTTTTTTTCCAATGTTTTTATGTCGTCATAAACTAAAAACAACGATGCAATTGCAATTTTATCAGTTTAGGGATTTAATTAAAAATTGCCTTATAGTTTAAGGACTTAGTAATTAATTTACCTTGTAAAGAAAATGCAACATCTTTAGTTTCCTATTTACTGGAATGACGTAGCACTTTGATAGATACCATTAGTAGTTAAGTATCAGTAAGGAAGTTAATCAGTTAGTTGGGCAGGAATATAGTAGATGTATAGGTTTAAATAAAGAGGGTAGAACAAGAGAGAAATCATCTTATCCTTTGATAGAGGATTATATAGTCTGATAATGGACGGAATCTTGGTCTTTTGAATATCATGGGAAATCATTCATTTATATCTTCTAACCCTAGCCTAAGGCTGCTACCAAATCGGCACACCATTTGGGATTTAGTGTTCATCAATAAAAAATCCTTTTTTTTTCTTTAGATTCTGAGGCAGTCTTATGTTTGCTATCATCATAGCTCCAATATTGGTGCCATAGGGGGGTTACAAATATTGAAGATGATTCCAACATTTTTTAGAGAGGAAACTTACAGACAAGTTATCCTGGTAGAGCTCTATAAACACACAAGGAAAAAAAAGATATCGAAGGAAATTGAGGCTCTTAGAGGTAATGTTCTCCACGGTTGAGACAATGGAAACGACACAACCCATGCTTTATGGACGTTTGTGAAGGTACTGGTCAAAAGATTCCAACCAGGGTATCATTCTGATCAACTTAAGTAGGTACAGGAAAAGGTGTAAGAGAATGGCGAGCCAAGTGAATGAAGTCAAGGTGACGAATCTTGGGCGAGAGAAGACATAACAGAATATTAAGGTTTGTGGATAACAAAAACCAGAAGCTCAAAAGCTACAAGAATCAGGAGCAACCTAACAACATACGAGACAAAGAATTTGAAAAGAAGAACAAAATGAATTTCTTTGATACCAAGAATCACAGTGGCAGAGATGGGTCTTTCTGGGTTGCAAAGAGGAGGTTAAAATTGATAGAAGTCTCAATATATAGCAGAAGAGGACAACCAAGGACTAAACCAATGACAACAATGGAGGTCTTAGGTTTGAGAGTAGTACAAAATTAATCTACCACAAAAGTAAAATAAGGGGAAGATCTTGATAATCATCAGTTGCAATCATTTGTAGGAGTGTAATTAGTAAGGGAGCGATCTCAGTATAATTAATTACAGGGCCTCTGATGCTGTTTCATGGCCAAAACTGACATTGAAAACAGGGGACTAAAGGAGCATGGAGGTGTTTACATTTGTGTTTGACTTGAATGGAGTGGAAGCTGTTCTTGGGCTGCAGGGCAGAATTGTCTTGGTCATCATGCTTTAATCAGTTGAACATCAAATGGAACTTCATTTTAGTAGCTAGAAGCCATTCACCTTGAGGACAAGGTGAAACTTTAAGGGGACTAGAAGTATTGATAGATTGTTAGGTCTATATTTTGGAGGAAGTCAGTTAGGTTAGTTAGGCGGGATGAGATAGTAGAAGAAATAAGGCATAATTGCCTACAAATGAAGAAGGGGAGGTTTGATAGAAATCATAGTATTATTGGAGAAAGTAATAGGCTAGAGTGGGGAGAGTCCTATGTAAAAAAGAAACACCATGGCAAAAAACCAGAAGGGAAAGACAGAGCACCTTGCTATTTCTTCAACAGCTCTCATCACCTCACTTGAACTTGTCTCCAACACCTGCCCTCCGAGAATGATCTCATCTAGTATAGTATGCATCTGCAGATGAACTAATATTTTAGGATCACATTAATGGAAATTTAAGATGCAGATTTGCTTAGGTTGAAGTATCACTTTTGAGCTACTAAGCAAAAGAATGAACTGATTTCCATAAATTGAAGGGCATTTCCAAAACAACACAAAATTAATGGAGAAAAATAACATATAAAGGAGTTGTCAATCTACAGTAAAAAGTGCAAAGTCAAACATTGTCAATTGCTTCATATTTGAGAATACAGCAAGCCATACTAACAGACTGCAGCAAACTCGAGCAAATCATATATGCAGCAAAACATGTTTCCCAAAATCGTAACAGTTTCTAATTCAATTTTTAATACAGGGGTGCATTACCATATAGAGTCAATTTGAGATGAAGAACATAAGATTCATAATCGAGGGCACAAAGCATACAACCTTACTATAGTTGAACACGATATCAAGCTCACATACATTTCTGAAGCATTTGTCCAATGTTTCAACAAAGACTGAAGGCAGAAAGGGACTAAGTAAGCAAATCAAAACAAAAAATTAACAACAATGTAAGAGGCAATAATGAACAACTGTTAGCATATCTACATAGCCATGTAGAATGTAATATATAGTATATAACGATACGGCAAATAATTACTTATGCAGTAAAATTGAAATGGTTAAAGAAAAAGATAAAGTTAAAGGTTAAATAGACTGTTAACGCTTAACGCTATTACCTCCAATAGAGTTCATAATGTGAAAAAAGCAAAATGACCACAAAAGCATTTAGCCCAAATTAACATTCAAATTAATGTTTCTTGAAAAGAGTGGTTAGTACCAACTTGTAATTAGGTTTTACAACATTTTCCTAGAAACTTGGATTAAATTTATTTTCTTTCCCTTTAAAAATCTAGAATGTAGATGCGTATGCATATGGGTATTCTTTCACATGCTTATGGTGTAAAACAACAACTAAGTCATATCCCACAATGCAAGGTTAGCTACATACATGAACTAAATGACATCATTAAGCTCTACCAGATATCAGAATGATTTAAAAAGTATAAACGGTTTATCATAATAATATAATTTTAACATTATTCTGGAATTTTCACACGGAATAATTTCTAGTATTTATTTTTTATTATTTCAGTTAGTTTTGGGATGATTATGGTAGGTATAAAGTCCTTAAAGTACAGTGTATGTGTAGGAAATTCTAGAAGAGTTTCTATCTTGTCATCCATGTTTTTATTATTATAACTTCTACTAAGTTTCCAAGTATTAAGTATGTTATATGTTCATACTCAAAAAGGATCCAAAATCTAGAACAACAATACTCTAATTCTAACTTCAATCGTCCTAGTCCTGAACCCATTACTGATATAAAGAAGCTTCATCGGTTGTCTCTACCTTCATCACCATATTGATGACACCCACAGAAAAAACTACGTCATTTGTAATTATAATTCATAGCAAGTATGATACATTTTCTCAGCTAGTTTGTCTAGAAGCAAGGCGCAGCCATAAGGATGGTAAAACGTCAGTTTACGCATGGTCCCATACATTACAGATTACCTACTTTGGGAGGCACTTGATGATGTGTATTAAAAATATTAATCTAAATTACTTTCATGCAAGGATCGGTAAAACCGGTATTGCAACATTGAGTTACATCATATATAACTAAAGTTTAAAATTCACTATTTTTATAATAGTTCTTAGCAGGCACAACAATTTTTTATCCACGGTCATTCAGAAATCTGTCATTTCATGATATCAATTTTCTCCATTCTTAAGAATATATTATTAGAAAAAATTTAATCCGGTTTTCAATCAAAACTTCGTAGCTTCTTCAGACATTTGAGACAAACTGATTGATTCCCAAGCACACCAATAAGTTACCATTACTGAGTAAAATTATCAGTAATCTATCAGCGGACCCATCCCTGTAAAAGAGAGATATTTTCGATTTTGACATTTAATGCAATGCAGTAAAAGTTAGATAATGTCAGAATCTACCTTGTATCAAATCAAGCATCGCTAGTTCGTTTTCAGAACTATCAAAAATGAACACAAAATATAAAGTTGCAAAGTGCTTGTAGACAAGGCGAGAGTCCTGCAGGAGAATACAATAATAAATCTATACTTCCATTACTCGAATGAACAAAGATGAGATAACAGTATTACTACAAACAAGCCAAAGAATTGCTTAAAAGAACAAGCCAAAGTATTACTACACCAGTTGGCCATCAAGTTAACAACACTTAAAGAAAGTTTTCAATTATAAAATAAAAGCACACTCACAATCACGATCATAGCAGTCCTTCTAACTTAAGTTTCAAAACAAGTTCATGGTAATTCAGCCCTAGCTATTACTCTTGCCACCACCATATGCCAATACAAATCCATAAATATTTTTTAATCGGTACTATACCAACAAACACTGCAAAGAAAAAGCCCTAATCTCTTTTTTTTTTTTTTTTTTCCAACGCCTGATTAATGACAATTAAAATAAACCAATCATGAAACTCTGACAAATCAAATATATAGGAAGTAGAGAAGTACCGGGCCAAAGAAGGACTCAGCATCCACAAAATTGCTGACATGTTCAGGTCTACTGCATAATACTGCAAAAGAAACAACATTGACAAAACAGAAAGCAAAATTGAAAAGAAAATTAAACAGCGAGGGAGAGAGAAACCTGAAAATACATTGCGAATAGCTTCCTGCTGCTGCTCCACGGGCTGATCCAGCACAAAAAGAAAAAAAAAAGTGTGAAAATTGCATCCATTAAACGATAAATGGAAATGCTAACACCAAGGGTTTGAAGAGAGAGAGGAGGGACCTGAAATTGGTAGAATTTGGCGAGACGAGGCTTCCCCTGCGTGTTCATCACCAGCACTGCTTTTATCATTTTGCTTCTTTCTGAACCAATTTAAGTATATACATAATAATGGAGCTCCTTTTCTTATCATAACTCAAATTCAACTTCTTATATAGCACACGAAAATGTATCAACGATATATGAAAGTGAAGAAATCTTACGATCAATTAAACAAACGAGATTTCGAGAAAGATTGAGAGACAGTGAAATAGAAAAGAAACTTGAAATTGAATAGGAGTGTGAATGGAACGTACCAGCTCAGTCTCCGATCGAACAATCGACGACGGTGAGTGTTTTCCTTGGTCTTACTGCGAACTGTGAAGAAGAACGGAATTCTTAAACGCACCGTGTATCGAATTTGTCAATGGTAATAATTTGGTTGCATCGATTAAGCCCACGCCACTGCCAGCGTATTAGGACTACAGCGTGTGCGTCTAAGGTGCACACAAATAAAAAAAAAAGTAATTATGACCGAAAAAATATGAGATCTGCAAAGGTTTTTTTTTTTTCTATTACGATTTGTCAATCTCTTAATAAATAAAACTGCTTAAATTTGTTGAATTTGATCATAAAATTTTAAAATTTGTATAAAAATTAATTTTAATTAGTTGACTGTATAAAATCTTGAATAATAAATATTAATAAAATAAATGGCTTTTATTAAAAAACTTAAATTAAATGTCAAATTCAATGACCAATTGCCTTTTTCTTTGATATAATTATTACTTAATTCTAGCCCTCTAATACTTTTCAATGTTATTATTAAGCTTTTTGTATTGCTTATACATTCAGATCTTAAACTTTCTTTGAAATGGAAAATAATTGAAAATACTATAAATAATAATAATAATAATAATAATAATAATAATAATAATAATAATAATATTCCAAGAATTTTATAAAATATGAAAATATGGTCTTAGGGAAAATAAAAAGTTTCTAATTTTGAATGAAATATGATATTTGAAATCATTATCATTGATGAACTTTAAATAGGCGATAGTTTGAAATATTTTTTTACTATATGTTCGAAAAAAAATTAGTATGACATTTTAAAATTATTTAAGAATAATTATGAACAAAAATTATGTACACTGTTAGCATAAATATTTTTGTAAATACATTTATCAATAAATGTTAAAATTTTCTCATTTTGTCATATTTACTAATGAGATGACAATATAAAGTTTTGTTGAATAAATATATAATTCTTTTACGTTAATAACATATATAAAGTAAACTATTAATATAATGAATAATTTCACCAAAAATTTATATCTTTTAATAAATAAATAAATATTTAACTATCATATTTTTATCTCTAAAGTTTTACAATTTAAAAAAAAATCAAAATTTAATCTCTATAAAATATCACATATTATTGAACTCTTACACAGAAAAACCGTCATACAGTTTAGATACTCTGCGACAGTATTTCTTTTAAGTAATCATAATTAAACAAATTTTGTAATAATTTCCACTTTAGCGGTGACATCTCTACCTGTCTGCAAAATTCCCAGTATCTTATAAATTCAAAGATAAAATTGGTAAAAGAAAATATAAAAAAAAAATTACGAGAAAACTTATTATTAAAGCGATCTGTTAGACAAATTAATCAGAATACAATCTATAATATAAAAGAATGTATGATCTATTATTTGAGATGCACGAACAAATTGATTTTCTAAAAAAATATACTTACCTTGTCATGATCATCCATAAAGATAATTTTAAAAGGAAATGAAAAGAATCATAATTAGCTTTATAAACAGCATACACATAGATTTAAGTTATGTAAATATTTTTAACTAGAAAACTTATTCATTATTTGGTGAGTATTGCAAAATACTATATCAAGAGATTATTCTTTAATTATCACTATATTTGTTAATAAAAAATTAAGCTAAAATAAGGTATTAAATCTAAAAGAAGGAAAGAGAGGGACAGAAGAGTAAAATAAGAGGAATTCCCTTTGAATATAAATACAGAAATGTAGAGGCAAAACATGCCCTAACGTCGTCGTCTGGCGACGGCGCAATCCGAAAGTCAAAAACCTCAACGGCTCGACCCGAAAAGAATGGCCGCTCAAGAAAACGAGGAAGACGAGATAATAAACCCTTTCACAATGCTCCTCCTAAACGATGACGTCAAACACGGAACCTCCACTACCCTACACGAGGCTGCACCCAATCACCACCTGCTCCAGAACCATTCTCTCCCTTCGATTCAAGCAACGCTCACCATTCGCCAGCTACCTTCCGAGGGCCTCTCCTTCCAGCTCTGGCCCGCCGCCACCTCCCTCGTCTCCCTCCTCGATCGCCACCGCGCCGACCCTTCCTCCAGCCCTCTCTCCGCCGCGCTCGACGGCCGCCTCAGGATCCTCGAGCTCGGCTCCGGCACCGGCATCGTGGGAATTGTCGCCGCCGCAACTCTCGGCGCCCACGCGACCCTGACGGACCTCCCTCACGTGGTTCCCAATCTGAAATTCAATGCGGATGCGAACGCGGGGGTGGTGGGGCCCAGGGGCGGGGAATTAACCGTTGCGCCTCTGAGGTGGGGCCACGCTGATGACGTGGAAGCGATCGGGCGGGAGTTCGATCTTATTCTAGCGTCGGATGTAGTGTATCACGATCACCTTTACGATCCTCTGCTCGAAACGCTGCGTTTGATGATGCTAAGTAAGGGTGCGGAGAGAGAGGGGAAGGTGAAGATGGTGTTTGTGATGGCCCACATGAGAAGGTGGAAGAAGGAATCGACGTTTTTTCGGAAGGCGAAGAAGCACTTCCATGTTGACGTTTTGCATAGTGATTCTCCTTGTGATGGATCTAGGGTTGGCGTTGTTGTTTACCGTTTCGTTGGGAAGGGTTAGGTTTCTCGATGGAATTTCACGTTCATTTCCTTGATTTTGTAACGGAGTCGTTGAGGAAATTATTCATTGCAAAGGATCTTTTACCCGTGATTTTGTAATTTTTTTCTACATGAAGTAGTTTGTTGAAACGTGTTAAAAAAAATGATGTGATTGTTCAAAGTATTTGAAAAAAATTATAAAACCAAAAAGAAAATAATAATAATAATTTTTAATAAAAACAATGGTCCCGGCGGGGCTCGAACCCGCGACCTTCGGCTCATAAGACCAACGCTCTAACCAACTGAGCTACGGGACCTTTTTGTTACTTTCAGATTAAATTACGTATATATATATATATAAGTATGTTATATGTGTTACATGTTAACAATTAAAATTCATTGATACTTTGTATTTATTTTTAACAAAACAAACTGATTAAATCCAATCTAGATTACTTTACTTTCCCATATTAATATAATAATTTTATTTGTTTAAAATTAATACAATATGACACAGACATGTAAAAAATTTGAGTGAAATTGAACATTTTGAAGATGAATTTTAAGCTTGTTTTGTGAATTAAAAGTTTGTTTGAATTTGATTTAGTTAGTTAAGTTATACATATATTTAAATAGATTTGTATATATATTCAGTACCAAATTTAGAGGGTAAAATTTGGTTTTCTTTATTTCTATTAATTCACTTTTTATATTCTTTTTTAATTTTTTATTGTATAGTTATTTTCACAACAAATGATAAATTGGATTTTTAATATTTTAAAGTATTTTTATAAAATTAAAATTATTGTTTTTAGAAGTATGTTATTATTTTAAATTAAATCTTACCACTAAAAATAGAAATTTTAAACGATGGTTAAAAACTCATTTTATTGATGACTTTAAAATTGTTGTTGAAAACTAATTTCAACAACACCTCAAATCGGATATACATCCTATAACAATAATTTTGTGTAAAACTTTTGTTTTAGGTATTATGTATGACAAAAATATTATGCTATAATTAAGTATAACCAATTTAATTTGTTGATTTTCATACTATTCTTATTGTCAACCCACTTGAACTTGAAAACAAAAACAAAAACTTATTATAATCAACCTCTTAAATCTTTTTAATTAAATCATAGTATGACATTGATTCAACTACAAGATTTTGATATTTTGAAGTTGAGAATTATAGCGACTCAACTTTAAGATATTTTTTATAGTACTTTTTTATTTAAATACTTTGTATAGAATGAATAATTATAACTTTAAGATATTTTTTATACTACTTTTTTTATTTAAATACTTTGTATAGAATGAATAATTATTTATGTAATAATCGGTACTTCATATGACATCAAACTCGAATCCATTTATGAACTATATTAATCTTTCAAATATTGTTAAAATCTTTCAATATCTTAGCATTAATTAAGCCATGAAAGTCTTGTTATATCCATCAATACTCATTTCTACTGTTGTCTTGGTTTTTCTCATTCACAATCACAATGACCTTGTGGCTAGATAAATAAGTTATGACCTCATTTATGTTATTTAATATATATATATATAAATGTGTTTGCAACAGTTTTAAATGAGATTTAGTTACAATAGGTACATCTAGTAAGCACTTTATGGATTGCCTGATATGCAAGATTTGGAAGGAAGTCCTATAGGATTTATTTTTTGCATGTGCTTCAAATAAAATTCAATACTTTCTTCTATAATGTATTTTTCAATCATGGGAACTTTTGGACTTCTATAATGTATTTTTCAATCATGGGAACTTTTGGACTATATTAATTCTTTGTCTACTCTATGTAACGTTTAACAAGATACATCCATCTTAAGTATATTTGGTCCACATAGTCTGAGTTCGCTTACAAGATGAACAAGTAAATACACCATGATGTCAAAAAAGGACTAAGGGAAACATCTTTAATTGATACAAGATGATAAAAATCTCATCTTCATTTTCATCCAACTTTAGAAGGTTCATAGCTTTACTACAAATCAAAGAAAAGAATGAAAGCAAGTGATTTATGGTATGTCTAATATTTTTGGGTAAGATCCCACAAATAGTCATAGGTGACAATATTGTTAACATTTGAAGAATATCTTTATGGTATTTTCACATCTTTTAGACATTAGAAGAAACTTTTCTTTTTTGTTTGGACATAATGTAACATGATGAGAGAAAATATGTGAACTTACCTACATCTCTTGGTTCTCTCCAGCTTCATTTTAATAAATCCAAACAAACATTTACACCATCCTTAATGCTCTCGTTAATGTTAAGAAGTGTACCCATTAAGTTAATGTTAAGAAGGCATTTACAAACATTAAGTATTTTAAAATAGAGTTTTTACATAACCAAATGCTTGTGTACGTGTGTGTTTATAAATAAAAAAATGATCATGAAGTATCTTTAGTTCCTTCTCAAATATCCTCCAAAACTTGTACCTACATATTCTTGTGTACACGGTATAGTCATAATAGATTATCACACAAATAATAACTATCAAGAAGTTATACCTACATATGCTCATGTAGGATGAAATGATCAAGAAGTTTGCACAAAAAACAACTAGCTAAAACTGGAAAACAGTTGGCTAAAAGATTTAAAGCAAAGTTATATAAATGATTTATGCAATAGTGCTGTCAAAAAACATAACTAATTATCAAGTATTTCAATATGCCAAATTAGAATATGAATATCTAAACTATTTTAAACCAAGATTAATTGTAATTGGATTGTACAAAATATATTTCTAGAAAACCAGTTTATTAAAATATAACAACAATGAACACAATTTTCACAACAAAGATCAAAACCTATTTTTAATTAAAGATTTGCCCAACTATGAATATATCAAGAGTTCTTAGATTGTTACAAGATGATGTAACTGCTAGAAATGATTTGATTATCAAGAAACTTATTCAAGATCAATTATATAGACTTTTCAGAAGAAAAAAAAAACAGTTGATTAAAATCTCGATTAATTAACTATTTTTCCTACCAAAGTTGTGTTTTAGTTGTTGTTCAGAAAGACAATCAACTGTTTTACAATTTTGACAAGCTATTTATACCAGTAAAATAGAAATTGTGTTAAAATGGCTCGCGAATGAAAATGCGACAAGGGAGAATGAATCACATAAGGATTTATATATTGGTTCACTCTTTCTCATGAGCTACATTCAGTCATTTGCACAACTATGCAAAGATTTCACTAAAATCAACAAGTTTACATACAAATACACAACCAAGATTCAATCTTGAACCCTACAAGATTGATTCTACCCTTATGCAAAACCCTACCACATAAGATGAAGCACCCTACTACAATTGCAATACCCTACTGCAGTGTATTATGCAAACTTACAACACACAAATGAAATTACAAAAAATTTCACCACAAACTATACTCAAACAATATTCAAGTATAATTCTACCAAAGAACATATGATTTTCAAACTACAATACTCAATATCACAACACAACAACCAAAAACCTATCTCAATATATAAAGAGTCACTTATATATGAAGAGAACAACTGTTGGATGCTCTCCCAATCAAATGCAAGCAAAATCCCACTCAAGAAGGAGAATCAAGGGTGATCTTGATCCAATCTTGATCAACCTCTCCAATCTTGAATGTAATCTCCAAAAGAACTCTCAAGTGATGTTTAGAAAATGATTTTCATGCTAAAAAATGCATTGCACTCAGTTTATATAGAGAAACCTGCAGTGTTAAGTAAAAATAATCGATTGTTTTTGAAAAACAATCAACTGTTTTTCCTTTAGTACAAAAACAACTAACTGTTTTTTCAAAAATAGTTGATTGTTTTTGTTCTGCAGCACTTCTTCTCATAAAATGGTTTTCGAAAATGCTTTATTACTTGAGAAAATTGGAGTTCTTTGCATGCAAATGATGGAATGAAGTGAAACAAATGCAAACTATACCTAAGACACTCTATTCTACCCCAACCAAGGCACCAAAGCAATATTCCTTTAAATCTTCCAATGCTTTAAGTATTTCTTCATCAAATCTTCAAGTCAAGGGCATCTCCATCAACTCCAACAATTTTTCTCCTTGATTTACTTAACAAGTGGTATCAAAGCTGATGGTTCGTCGCGGTGACCGACTTAGACGAGTATAGTTTGATTCCTATATTGAAAGTCTTTCTAATGGAGGTTTCAGGCAAGCGTGTCCCATTATATGAATGACAGTATAAGTAACGATTGTTTGTGAGATGTTCGTGTTTAAAAATGCTTCTGCTTGAGGGAGATGTACTAGTGTAGATGAGACTCTCATTCGAGAGAGAGGTTGTTAGGAATCCAATCATGAGTATAAGTCTCACATAAAATAAAAGTGAAAAAGTTGAGCAACATCTAAGAAAGAAGACTCACAAACTCATTATCTTAAGATTTTGAATTGAAGGCAGTGTCAATTCCTTGAGTAGGTTTGACTTATTTCACATTACTATGAAATCTTCCCGATTTTTTCCTCCTCCGTTTACCAACAGACAATATTATTATCTAATCTATCATTGCAATAATTTAATTTCCATTTACCAACAGACAATATTATTATCTAATCTATCATTGCAATAATTTAATTTCCATTTACCAACACACAATATTATTATCTAATCTATCATTGCAATAATTTAATTTCAGTGTTAAATAAAATTGAACTAAGTTTACGCATTTTCCTAAAATTTTGGTGACACAAAGCCTAAAATATGAACTTCTCAAAAATAAAACAATATAATTTGTTGGAGGTCAGATACCATCAAGCTTAATACTAATGCATTCACAGAATTGATTAATAAAATAATTACAATACAGTCAAAATATAGTTTAAAAAATCGAGCATAATATTAAAAACAATCACTCAATGCATAACTACTTAAAAAGAAATAAAAAAAATTAAGAGTAAAAAAAGAAACCAACTTAGATTTTCAAGTTGGTGACAATAGCTGCAACAATATGAGAGGAATTAAGAGCAAAAAGAGAAACCAACTTAAATTTTCATGTGGTAATAGTAGCAACATTATGAGAACAACAGCAGCGTGGATGAAGTGGTAATATGGTAAAATACCAACGTCGTGCAACAACATTGTTTACGACGACAGAGCGATGCGCACAATCAATGACGATAACGATAGAGAGTAATGCTAATAACTACCGATAACAGTATTGACAACGACGACAAAAGAAAATAAAAAAAACGGAGAAATTATAACAATAAAAAAGAGATGAGAGCGAGATGAGAAAACACGTTTAAAATGTCATCACATGTCAACTATGACAACATTTCTAAAATCACTATTATTATATAATTACCCAAATTTTAAATAACATTGTCCCTCAAGAACTAACAACGGTTTTGGCGAGGTATCATGATACGGTGTCATCAATTTATTACTAATACTTTAAGTTACAACAATTATTGTTTTAACAATTATATTTTTTAAAATTTAAATATTATTATTTTTATATTTGAATTATATCCTACTTTATTATACATTTTAACAAATCTTATTTTAAAACATTGTTGTTGTAATTATACTATTGTCTTAATTTATATCAAATTAAAGTTTTCTATAACTCTCTATTAAATTAATTTAATAAAAATATGAACAAGAAATATTAATATATATATATATATATTATTTAAGTGTAATTTTACATTAAAATTGTGAAATTCTATTATCAATATATCGATTTAGGTAAAATTTAAAAAAAATATATTTAAGTTTTCATTAGTTTAACGAAAAAGTCATCACCCAAAAAAAGACTTTTATCTTTTTCATTTACATTGAAGTCACTTCAATAATGAATTCATTTTTTAATTTTAATTCTAAGATTTAATTGTTTTATATTTATTTTTTGTATTTTGTATTATTTGTATTTGTATAAACCAATTATTTATAATATATAAAATAAATTTTTTTATGCAATTAATTTAATTTTTATGATTTATATTTTTAAATTATGATAGTGTTATTTAAAAAATAATAATTTTTAGGTATTTATGATTTTTAAGATGTACTCGTTTATCTTTTAAGTGCTAAATTTTTATTTTTTTCTTTTTTTTAGTTTGTGTTTGGATTGATTATTTTAATATAGTGAATTTTGTCCATGTAATTTAAAAGAATAAATCAAAATTAAATAAGTTATGATAAATATTTTAAATTATGTTTTCTTTTTAAAATAATGGTAAAGTGTAGATAATATTTTAAAACATACAATAATGGAAAATAATATTTAAATTGTTATCAATACATAGTTAAATTTATTTATACCATTAATTAAAATTCTTGATGTAATTTCTCAAAATTTATTGATTTAAAATTAATTGAAATATGTGTGTGTATATATTCTCATGTAAATTAAAAGAAAAATAAAATTAAAATATATCTTAGTAGAATCTAAATTAACTTACCGTTGAAAGAAAATAAAATGTTATAATATGTATAACGTTCATTACCTGTATGAATAATTATTACGATTACATAATTAACCGAAATTTAAATTAAGAAAATTATTCAAAATGTATCCTTGAAACATAACTGATATTCTTAAAAATAATTAAATCCTTAAATATTATTTTTAAAAATAGTACTCTTGTAAATAAAAAAAATATAAATCATAACATTTTAATTAATAATATAAATAACTTTTATATATTTATAAATAAGTAGTTTATACAAATATAAATAATAAGAAAAATACACAAAGTAAAAAAAAAAAGAAGTGAAGTAATAGTTGTTGAAAAATATACTGGCTAAAGTTAAAGAAGAAGTGAATTATGTTAGGTATCTAAGTGTGAGTTTAAGTCTCATATTGAGTATGAATGAGAAAGTTGAGCAACGTATAAGAAAGAAGACCCACAAACCCAATGCCTTAAAGTTTTGGGTTGAAGGTGGTGTCATTCTCTTTTGTGAGTTTGGCTTAGTTTTCATTCGTGGAGGTTTCAGGCAAGCGTGTCCTGTTTAAGTATGTATCCCTGTATCGAAAGTCTTCCTGATGGAAGTTTCAGGAAAGTGTGTCCCGTTTAAGTGTGTAAATAACGGTACAAGTGAGGATCGTTTGTGATTAAGGTACTCGTATTTGAAAATGTTTCCGCTAGAGGGGGAGTGTACCAATGTGGAAGGGACTCTTACTTGAGGGGGAGATTTGTTAGGTATCCAAGTGTGAGTCTAAGTCTCACATTGAGTAGGAATGAGAAAGTTGAACAACATATAAGAAAGAAGACCCACAAACCCAATGCCTTAAGGTTTTGGGTTAAAGGTGGTGTCATTTCCTTATATGGTTTGGCTAAGTTCTCATTCTTTGAGATCTCCCCGGTATTTCTCCCTCGAATTTTCCCAACAAGTGGTATCAGAGCAGATGATTTGCGGCTTGGGCGAGTACAGTTTGACCTTGTATCAAAAGTCTTCCTGACGTGGGTTTCGGAGAATTTGAAAATGCTTCCGCTCGAGGGGGAGTGTACCAATGTGAAAGGGACTCTCACTTGAGGGGGAGATTTGTTAGGTATCCAAGTGATTCTAAGTCCCATGAATGAGAAAGAAAGTTGAGTAACATATAAAAAAGAATACCCAATGCCTTAAGGTTTTGGGTTAAAGATGGTGTCATTTCTTTGTATGGGTTTGGCTCAGTTTTCATTCTTGTAAGATCTGCCCAATTTTGTCCCCTCAGATTACCCAACAAATTAAACTATTAATTCTTTTTGAAAAGTTAGAAAGTATGAATGAATATTTCTATTAAATTTTGATTACGCACGAAATAACAGGTTAAATTGCAAAAACAACTAGTTAAACTGAAAAAAAAGCTAGTTATATTACAAAACAAGTTAAAAATATCTTCAAATGTTCACAACCAGTCAAACAACTTTTTGAAATGCAAAAACAACTTATTAAATTATTAAACAGTGATAGTATTTAAAAAAACCACATCTGACAGATTAGGAAAAGTATATGAAACAATTGTACAAGGTTAATATGAACAGAGAGGGAATGTACTTCTCAAAGTCTTAAAACAATTGTCAATGAAAAAAAGTGAAAATACAACGTATTGTAAGCTATATATGTATGATTGCATATAATAGAATCTTTCAAGTAATTTTCTAAACAAAACTAGCCAAACACATCTCTTCAGCAGTAAGCAATTCTGCAAATATCCAGATTGACTATTATAAAGGCCAAAAGATTGATGAAAACCACCACAAAAATATTATACAAAATTTTCAAAAAGTACAACAATGGATAAATCAAGAGATAAGCCAATTATAATAGCCAAACTGATTTGAAAAGTAGTACTGAGTTAATACAGAAAAACTTTAAGACAAAAATCAGTTCAAATATTTATCAAAACAGTAGCACGCCTCACCAAAACAGATTTAATATGATAAGATTAAGATAACAAAACCAGTAGTGATGTTGTTAAATGAAAACAACTTAAATGGGTTCAGAAACGCAAGGTTAATCAATCAAGAAACCAAGACTCGCATGAGAAACCCATAATTTTAACAGATTAAAATCGTTGTCATAGAAGAAAATGAATCTGCCTCGAAAAACAACAAGTTGTTTTCAATTTTAATAGATTGTTTATATCAGTAAAATTAAAAATATACTAAAAGAGTTCGTGAATTGAGAGGGGCAATGAAAGAGAGAATCACACAAATATTTTTATCTTGGTTCACTCTTCCACAATAGCTACTTTTAGTCCTTTGTATAACAATGCAAAAATTTCCACTAAATTTACAAATTTACATACACAAACGCACTCAAAATCAATCTTGAACTCTACAAGATTGTCTCTACTCCTTATGCAGCACCCCACCACATAAGATGCATAACCCTAGTGTAATATGCAGAAATATGCAAAACTCTACTATTGTGTTTGATGCAAACAATATAACCAAAACGAAATCTTACAAGATTACAATACACACAATGCTTAAAAACCCTATTTAAGCACTATACAACCAATAATTGATATGTAAACGAATTATAAACCTTAAAACAACATTACAGTAGCAAAAAGCAGTCAATACGTGGAAGAAAAACACTTATCTCTGCAAGAGAACATCTGCCATAATGTTTCTAACTAAGTGCATGCAAAACTTCTTTCAAAAGTGAGAAACCAAAGTAAACTTTTTCAAATCTTGATCAATCTCTCTTACATGAAGGTGTTTTCTCCAGAAATATCTCAAGTAGTTCTTCTGAAAGTATTTCAAAGCTTAGAAAATAAAAAACATAATAAGAAAAGTGTTCCATGACTATTTTTAAATCACATGTCAAATTTGTTAAGTGAAAACAACATGTTGTTTTTCAAAATCAACATGTGGTTATTTTTGTTGTACAGTTGCTTTACTATAGAAACTATTTTCGAAATTCACTTTTTACTTGATTTTGAAGGAAAACAATGCAAGCAAATGATTAAGATACATATACAAATAGATGAATGATCTAAACTAGGTCTATAGTACTCCAAACTAAGGAGGAATTATAGTCTTCCTTCAACCAAGCCAAGTCTTTAAATAATTTCTTCATCAAATCATCAATAAAAAAGCTTCTCCACTGACTCTAACAATAATTAAAGTGACTACTTCCGTGAAAAAAAAGACAAAATTATCCATTGAATTCCAACTTTTTTATAATAAAATCATTAACATGAAACCATTCAAGTGGGAATAACTACTAATGCAAGAACATAAGAGTAACTAATAATTTTTTGGATTAAAATTAATAAATAGTTAAAATTAAAATACCTAAAAAATTAAAATTAAAACATCATTTAATAACCAAATCACTGAAAGATTCATTCATACAAAAATATAATTTAATCAATATTGAAAATGATACATCAATAACAATATTATATTGTAACCATCACCAAAGTTACATCATCATTATTATGATTGTTAATAATAACATAATAATAGTTATTACATAAATTTATTTTTTTATTGGGATTATATTTTAGATATTTGATGATTATATAAGATTTAATTTAAAATCTTAAATATTTTAATTATCTAATAGAACCAAGCTTTGCTACAAAAGTCGGCAAAGAATTGTCCTTTCTCTATGTAATGAACAAACTCGAGATTTTAGTTCTCTTTTATAAGTCCTATATTTTCAATTATAGCAACTTTTCACACCATACTTGATGAAAGTCTAAAGTACAAATCACATCACCACGTGGGTCTCCCAACCCAAATTCAAGCCTTCATCAATAGCCACAAGTTTACCTTTCCATATATTTTCAATTCCCATGTTACAAAAGAAACCACACAAATTCCGTTACCAACAGAATCACTTAAAAAGCGTTTTAACAGTTCTAGTGTAATCTCAATCCAAACTTAACAAAATGGATAAATTAAAGAAGAAAATAAAAATTCATGGTCATGTTGCACGACATCGTAAGAGTAAAGTCGTTTAGGGAAGATAATTCTAGGATCAACCATGAAGTAGTACAAAGTCGTGTTTAGGACAGATAATTTTAGGGTTAGCCAAAAAACAGTACAAAAGTCAAATGTTTTATTCATACACTAAAGTGTTGGAAAAATCTGATAAAAAAAACGTTTGGACAGATTAATCAATAATGAGATACTGAGACACACTTTACATTTATATAAATAATTAATAATACTTTCAACCCATTGTTAATGAATTAATTATTTAATAATAAATTAGCTATAAATTAGATTGTAATATATGTTAATGAATTAATTAACAGATTATTTAATAAATTATTTATTAAAATATATTTTGTAGTTATTTTGTTAAGTATGTACAATATGTAATAAATTATTATTTAACTTATTTGAGAAATTATTTAATAATAAAATTGTTATTAATATATGTTAAAGAATTATTTAACAAATTATTTAATTTCGTTTTGTAATTGTTTCAAATTTTTATAAAAAACTGTTTGGAAGATTATACACACACATATATATATATATATATATATATATGTATATATATATATATAATAAAGTATTATTTTTAATTATTTTTATTGTTTGTTATTGATATATGTTATTGAATTTTTAATAATTGTTTGTTTTAGAAATTATTTAATAATAAATTAGTTATTATTAAATGTTAATAAGTGTTAAAATTTAGCTTGTGTATGTATAATTTGATTTTATATTAAGTAATTTGTTAAATAATTAATTAACATATATTAATAATCAAATAATTTTTTTCCACATCTAAATAAGAATAAAACAATTTTCATAAAAGAAATTAAAAATAAAATCAAATAGAAGTTATCTACACAAAGTCCACTATGGTGCATACAATAAACAACAGAAGTCCTCACTCTACACAATTTCAATTGTTTCAAACAAATTTTTTATTTTAGTATTAAAGTTGTATAGACAAACACTTGTAATTTTTTATTTTTTATTTACCTTAAAGTCTCTATCCTAAACATATCTTTGTTTTTACAAAATTGTGTAGCGTGTACACAACTTATTTATTTAAATATTTATTTTAAAATTTGTCTACTTATGTAATTTTGGATTGAAAATTTCTAAAAACAAATAGAAAGTCCACTTGAAAGGCTCTCCTATCCAACATGGTGTTGGAAAATAATATGTGTCCAAAGATGCAATTACATTCATGATCTTCTTAATAATCAATTTTTGTTTCATGATAAAGTAATTTTTTTATAATATTTATATTATTTAAAATAATAGTCGATTTGATAAATTTTTTTATTATATTTTAAGATTTATTATTATGATAATGAAAATAAATCTTTTATTATTTTAATTCAATTTGTATTATTAGGAATAGAATATTAATAATACCGATAGATTAATATATTTTAATTATGTTTAGATTAAAAAATGTTTAAATATTTAAAAATCAAAAACATATAATATTTAATAAACCTTTATTTACGGTTATAGAAGAAATTTAATTTCAGAAGCATTTTAATAATATTGATGTATTTACTTATTTATTTTTCTATTAACATTATATTATTATTATTATTATTATTATTATTATTATTATTATTATTATTATATCTACTAAAAATATACTATATTGATATAGTAGGAGACACGTTGAGCTTTTAAAACTTTAAGGGTTTTTTTCTGCTAATGGATTTTAGGGTTTTTAAAATTAAAAAAAAAATATCATTAAAAATTTAATTTTACGATTAAGAAAAATATTAAGACTGTGTTTGGTAAGACCAATAAATTAAATATTAATTTATTTGATTAGTTTATAAACTAATTTAATCAACATAATTTTTTTACAAGTATTTAAAAGTAATTTCTCTTAACAAATTCCAGCTTGTCACTTATTTAATTTTCTTCAATGACTATTTTTTGTATTTTAATATATTTTTATTATTTATTATTTATTATTTATTATTACTTATTTCAATTTTTAACATATTTTTATTATTTTTAATGTTTTTATTTATTATTACTTATTTCAAATTTATAAAGACAAATAATCGTTACATTATTTTTAACATTTATTAGATTACTTTTAGTTATTTATGTTGTTCAAATTGAAAAAGATTTAATATTATAAATTGAAGTAACTAATATTTCATTAGATAATTTATGTAAAAATTATACACAATTGAAAATATAAAAAATTTAATATAACAATAATATAAATTGAGAAAAAATTAAATTATACAAATAAATAAAAATAAATTTAATTAATACTCATCACATCCTCATTTAAATAAAATTGCCTGTTTAAATAAAAAAATTATATATTTTTTTAAAAAATAAATACAAATACTAAAAAATGATTGAAATTAAATTATTTATAAAAATATAAAATTAAATTACATAATAATATATTATTGTCTAAAAAAATTATTTATATAATAAAATTTATGCAGTTATATTTTTTATATAATCTTTTATTTACTAATTAATTTTAATTCAATAAATTAGCTCATCAACTTAAAACTAACTCATGAGTTTATAAGTTAGATCTGACAAGCAGGACCTTAAGTGTTTTATATAAAGAACAGAAGTGTTATTTTATTAAAAAAATAAAGAAAATAAATGTATATTTTAAGACTAGAAAGATGTAAATATTATTCATTAGAATGGTATAACTTCTATCATTCAATCACATTAATTTACAAGACATATTGACATTGGTTTAAGATTTTAAGATTGGAGGAAAATATAAAATTGTTCTACACTGTTTTAATGCTTCAACATTAAACTTTTAAAGTCTTTTTAATATAAAACTGAGTTATAATAAATACAATACAACATATGAATTTAAATTTGTTTAAAATTAATAAAATTCTAATGCATCAAAATAATAAGATAGACACTTAAATAGATAGGCAATGGAAAATAAACTAATCATAATTAGCTTTAATAGACACCAGGACAGGTCTAACAGCAACAAATTTACTTTGAACAGACTTAGAGAATTGACATATATAGTAGTAGGAACATCACACCTGAACTTAAGTTCGCTTACATAAAAGGAGAGGTCTATAAAGTAACTATTGCCATAATTGGTTAAGACTTGAAAGATACAAACTACGGCTTATTCGGCTCCTCCTTAAATTAGTCACTCTAGTGACTTCAGTTTATAAACTACTAAAGTTTGAAAGCTAGTTCAGCTTTTTAGCTACTGTCTGAACAGTCTAGGGTTCCGGTACCACCTCTGATCCAGCATGCCCAGCATGTCCTTTCTTAGGAGGGTTGAAAGAGTTCTCATCAAGCCCCCAGAACTTTGCAGTTTTCACATCATCCTCAGTCATCAACCGTGAGAACTCTTCATGGTCATAGGTTAAACTTGTTTTCCCCCCAAATTCACTTGGAAGGTTATCCAGGTCAAAGAGTGATTGCATTAGCTCCACACTGTCCTTATTATTAGGATAAACAAACTTCACCTTTTGCACTGTCTTGGGATCCAGGAAGAACTTGACCGCCTATCAAAATAAGACCAACTTCAGATTTGTCAAATGGAAGAGGTAACTAATAAAAGCTAAAATTCAACCTCAAATAGAGGTAACTTCATACATCCTTCTACATGATCCCAGACCCCATCCCAAAAGAACTTGAGAAGAAAAACATATTAAAGACCTACACTACCTACACAGCTGATTTTCAAGAATAACTACAGTATATAATTTTAAATGAGTTTATTTTGCTGAAAACGGACTTAAATTTCCCTAACTTACATACATTATATGATTTGACTATTCAATTATATAAATATCATCAGATGTTCTGATTTTAAAATTGATAAAGAACATAATAACATTAACATAAGCAAAAAGGCTTAGTATTGTCTGATCTTTAAAAGTAAAATATAAATGAAAGAAACCACTATTATGCAATACAAACTTCCTATTAGAAAATATAAATAAAGCCATGCAAAAGCAGACCAAGTATAACTTGCAGGGAAGGAGAACAAACCTTCCAGAAAGCCTGAAAGATTCTTGGTGGATTGTACAGAAAAGCAATAGCAAGCCTTTCTGGATAGTGGTCTTGTAAAATGTGAATAATATCACGAGCTGTTTTAATAGAAATACTTGTATTAAGTGATAATCCAGTGAAGTCTATCAACCACGACATTTGTTCTTGACCTTCAGCAAGGTTTAGGATAGCATTTTCCATTAGATAGACTAAATGCCTGATATTATCTTCAGCTGATGTTGTGTTCTAACAAAAAAATAAAAAAGATTAGAGAGACTAAGTTAACCAGTGGTGTAGGGAGAAGCCCTGATAAAAATATATGCTTGTACAAACCTGCATTCCTGGCCTCAAAATAAGCACAGTCCTTCCACACCGATCATGAAAGTTAGCCCTGGAGACTTTACCTGTCTCACCCTCATGTGCTACTTCAGCCTGGATGTAGGAAGTTATTTAATTGTAAATACAGGATATATAAAGTACAAGAAAGGGCAATATCCATAAACAGGCTGTCACTTTGATGATGTTTTCATTAATGATCTGTTTGGATAGAGTATGAAATAGAAAATAAATAAACAATTAAGAGAATAGAAAATAGAATTAATACAAAGAAAAAACAAATAAAAAGAGAAAATGTATTGTTTTGTTGAACATAATTAAAGATGGAATGAAATCAGATAATATAATTTATTCTTAAAACAAACAAGTACTAGCAATGGACATAGTCTGAAATTCAGGAACAAAAAGTGTTTGTACTGTACATGTTTGTACTGTACATGTACTGTACATGTATGCTGTGATATTCATGCCTTACATGTAGGGTCCATGAAATTTTATTATTTTCCACTCTTTTTAAAATGCAAACAAAAGAATGAAATTTTATTTATCCTTCCCATTTCAGTTGCTTCAATTCCTTTCTTTCATATTTCACTGGAAACAAAGAGAGGCTTAGTCCTTGCAGACTAAGGAGATACCAAACACATGTAAAAGGTATTCTATCACTATTTTGGAACTAAATGTATTATGATGCTAATGTCCAATCTGAATTGATTTCAGAAGACACAACTCAATCTCAACATTTTAAAATTTAGATGTATATGTTCTTGACCTTATTTTCAGTAATCTAGTACTGAAGTATTGATTTATAATTTAAGAATTATGCTGCTCCAAGAAAAAAAAGTACTAGTTATGTTTGCAGTAAAGACTGCAGAGAAGTATCTTGCAGATGATCAAACAGTAAGAAGACAATATAAACAAATTGTTTCTGCCACAACTAAAAAAAGCAAAACAACACACAGACCTTATGTCAGCTCAAGACAGGTTAGAACAAGATTATAACATCAAGACCATAATTGATATGTTTATAGATCATCATTTATTTGTCAAATTACTTACAACATGGACCAGTGTTATAAGTATGAAAGGATCATTGTCAATTTTACTTTTGGCATGACCAAATTGAGCATGTGGGGATCAAAACTAACCCAACGGATCTCTTCTGGCTTATAAGTTGCCCTCCACTTAAGTGTTTCCTCCAGCATTTTCTTTCCTTTATCAACATTCCAGTTTCTTGCTTCTAAGTATCTCCTTAGACATGCATCTGTGCAATACAGTGATCGACGACCAGCTAGTGGCCCAAGAGCAGCCCTCAGTTCATTCACCTGTTTGCAGATGTGTTAAACTTGGTCCTCATAAAAGTTAGCATTCATGAATGTCTTTTCTTATAGACAAATATTAATAATGTCCCATCATCCTTTTCAAATAACTGTTAAAAAAAAATAACTTTTTATTTTCAATTTCATAAAGGTTAGAAAGGTTTTCTCTAACACAAGTTCTCTTATAATTGACTAAAAAGTTGTAAAAATCATATAATCCTGAGGATCCACTTCATACTTATGGAACCGCACATATGATTTTCTAGCTTTCAAAAAATTTTAATCAACAAGAGAGTATGTACTACAGAAAGTGTAATGTTAGAACTCATCTTTGGGATTTTTCAAGATCTGATATTGAACTTCTGAGTTAACAAAAAGGTATACCTTTGTTACTTGTTTTGAGGATTCATTCTCCGCCTGACTCTGTCTTCTAAGAAAGAACATGGTGTCCACCGGAAGTACCAGCTTCCACCTGCAACACAACACTTAAAGCTTACATTTCCTCTTTAAACTTAACATCAACATGCAAAATCATGAAACACTTAAAGCTTACATTTTCTCTTTAAACTTAACATCAACATGCAAAATCATGAAAGTTCAAACATAGAACAAAATAACCGGAAGTTAGCAACAATCAAACCCTCTGTAAAGAGAAAAAAAAAAAAACTCCCCTCATTAAACACAAAATCCCCATTTCGGATTTCCCCAAAATACAAATAACAGTCAAATCAAAAAATCACTGCATTCAATCACAAGTTTATCACCTTAATCACAATCAAACCAAAACTCGGCCCAGTTACATACCGAAACACCTAAAATCTTTTATACACTTTCCCTAAGCCCCCATCGGTCCCCGAATACAAAAACTAATTAACAACATAAAATACAAGCAATCGGCCGATCTATTGGACCAAAGACAAAAGCACAAAAAGACATTATCAACCGAGTTCAACACGAAGAAGGTCAACCTTTTCAACCTCAATTTAATTTTTCTATCTTTTCAAACCGATTCCTTTAACACACTCGAGTAAAACGGCAGCGTTGACTGACGAAAACGAAAACAAATAAAGTGAAAACGAATTCCAATAAGAGAAAGTACAAAACCGAAGCACATATACAAAGGTCTCGAATCTGACGAAGGAATGAGTAATAAAATAAAAAAAAGAAAGGACTGTGAGTAAGAGAATATAAATTAATACTCGGGAATCGGATCCAGAGAGTAAAGAAAGGCAAACCTAGTGAGAAGGAAGTTGTGGAAGGAGCTGGAAGGGAAATGCTATATGGTTGAAGAGGTTTTGGAGAAGGGAATTAGGGAAGTGGGTGTGCATTGCATTGCGTTTGTGTGCGTATTTGTAGCTGCGTCTGAGTGAGTGGGGAAGGAGTGAAATGGACGGGTGTATGCGCAATCACGCACACCCTTGCGACATGTTTCTTCTTTTTGGCTCTTGCGAGTGTGATTCAGTGACGGGTGTTATAATCGGCCTAAACACAGGACACGAAGGGCACAGCAGATAGAGAATAGAGAAGGAAAGAGAGTTTGTACTTTCACTTCTTTAATTTCTTCTTCTTAACTTCTTTAATTTTGCATTAAATTATGGTCAGATCTCATCACATCAAATTTAATATTATTTAAAGCAAATTGCATGTAAGCCACGTGTTAATTTTTTCCTTCAAATATTTATTTTACATATTTTATATTGAATATTTATTTTACATATTTTATATTGAATTATATATCTTATAGTTATCTATAGCACACTATAGTTCAAAATAAGGTGTAAGAGCGTGTTTTGAGTAAGACAAAGAACTAAAAATATTGTAAAGCGCGCAAAGCATCCTTTGAGAGAAAATTGAGTTTTTGAACAAGGGAATTTGGAGAAAAATTCTTTGAATTATGGCTGTATTATATTTTATTACTTTATAGTCAAGAAAGTTCAGTACAATTCATTCTTTTCATTTATTTGGTATAGTTGTAGAAGTAATTTGTATTCAATTTTATTGATTAAAAGGTGTTTGAGTCTACATTTATATAAGGTTTATATTTATAGAAGTATAGCTCAGCGATGCAGATAATGGTTTGTGTGGTCTTGCACTTGGTCCTTGAATATATTGAGTATACATTTGCCTTGTATTTAATAGAATTTTTTTGCTTGTTGTAAAAAAAAAAAATTTGATGTAGCTCTTGACGAAGAGTGAATTAATATAAAATCTTGTGTTCTTGTTCGTTTTTCCTGGATCTTTAATTGTGTTTCAGTTTTTACATAATTTTTGTCTCTACGCAATTAATCAATCAATTATTCTTCAAAATCAACTTATTGTTTGTATTGTACCATACTCGTTGTCATTCTCTAGTTAAACTATTTGGTGCTAATTTTCTTAATTGTGCTTGATCTCATTCATATAAATTGATGTTGTGTGTAAAAATTTACAATTTTTTGATATTTCCGAATAAGTGCATAACTCTTATAATTTCAATTTGTTGATTGTGTTTGATTAATTGATTTTCTATGCCTTGCTAGAAAAGTAAATTGATTAACCTGTAAATTAAAATTAAACTGATTGAATTTTTCTTACTGGAATTTGAGAAAATCACTTTTACTGTTCTGAAAATTTAACTGATTGCAATTTCTATCTAGTTTTTCAAACAAAAAAATTAACTAATTGTTTCTAAAATTGAATCCATTGATTTTTTTATGAGGTTGTATAAACTGTAATGCCAATTGATTGATTTTAGAATTCAATTGATTGTTTTTCTTTTGTGAAGTAACAAATATTACAATAAACTAATTTAATTGAAAATTATCAATCTTTCAAATAATCTTTTGAGAAAGTTTGTTAAAGTTCAATTCATTTCCTCTTAAACTCAGTCAAAATTCTTTTTAATGTCAATTAGAGGCCAATTGAGTGACTATAAACATTATTTAAGCATAAAGGCGCATGAGAGATGATACTGTGAGGATTTTTTAAATCTAATTCTACATAACTCTAATCATAAGTGAAAAAGAAAGAGTAAGAGACATTAGCTAGAAGTTGCTCAAGATTAGATTATTTACTATCTATTTCCAGATCTAGATCCCTTTTAGAAAAAATCATGAAGAAAAAGATAACTCAAATAGGACTTATAGGGAAAGGATAAGAGATCATGAACAAATAATTGAAAATTACTTGGGTGATATTAAAATATGAATGTTTCCTATTCTAAAGAAGAATGATCCTGAATTGTACCTGGAATGAGAGAAAAAAGTTAAACACATGTTTAATTGTTATAATTACTCATATGAGAAAAACATAGGATAAGCCTTTATTGAATTTATTGATTATACCAGTGTTTGATGAAATTAATTTATGAATTGAAGCATAAACTTTTATTTTTTTCAATTAATATTGAAGTATATATATCTATATTATTATACTATTCCATTTTTTTAAAATCAAGTTATTATCAAATTTAATTTTATTAACTTTAAACTTATGGATAGAGTGAAAAAATTCAACTCGATCTTATTAAATGGGACATATATTAGAGGTTAAATGAAGGAAATTATCATAGTAGTTGAATAAAGTACATTGTTATAATATCTATGTCTAAGTATATCATACACCTACAAACATCTACATGATCTAAAGTTCTCATTTATAATACATCATAACTAAAAACTATCAAAATAGAATTATCATATCATTTTGAAGCTTACATGCTTTCACTCTCACCAACAACTTTTACTCTTATATTAATTACAATCATAATGGGAAATACACATACAAACAAATAAAATTACAATCATAATGGGAAATACACATACAAACAAATAAGGATAAATTAATACAAATAGAATAAAGTATGATAATTATGTTTATGTCATAATCACTATGTATATGAATGAAAGTGAACTCAATTTTAATTACAAATAAAATTAAATGAACATCATAATGATTAAATATGAGACATCCTTCTAAAGATTCTAAATCATCATAACTAGAGGCTAATATTGGACATATGTTTTCCACCATACCATAATTGACATATGTTTTTAATGCTACACTAACACAAAGCATTTGCTACTAAGTTAGATGTAAACATCCATAAATTTTTGATAATCTGAAGTTTTGTCTATCTGATTATACAATAATGAAGTTGAGATGAGATACCTTTGTTAACACGAGTTTCGTGTTTCTCACCTCCACCTAGGGCATGAGTTTTGTGTTTCTCACCTCCACCTAGGGCACAATACTACCTTGGGTATCCTTACAAAACCTACCAAGGTTCATATCACTCATCTACAGTCAAACCTTATATATATATATTTCAACACATACATATGTATATAAAGACGACCTAGAAAGGGTATATGTCATGTATACATCATATCATGCATCTTAACCTTAATTGTATATCTTTCAGAGTACACGAATCATTCATAAGGCATATATCACATATATCAAAGCATTAAGTATAACATATTACCATCACTCTTTCAATATTTCCTTTCTTGAGTGTCTTTCTCTTGCTTAAGAGATACCTTCCAGTATGAATAAGGTAACATCCATTTCACATCTCACTTGAGCTATATCTTCATTGCTTTTAAGCATATCTCTTTGGGTCTTTTCTCCTTCCAATGAGCACCTTGATTAAACATTTATTGTTTGAGTACTTATCAATGCTTTAATGACAATCACTAGTTAATATTAATCCATTAAGTAGGAAAAACACCTTTCTTTAAGATTATTGAACATCCAAGTCAAGTATCTTTATACTATCTCATATCAAGACACATGCTTTTACATCAAGCTTAAGCATTAAAAAATAATTGTTAAAATTGCTTAAACATTTCGTGTTCAACGCAGAGTAGAAAGAATTGTTTGAATTTATCTTAAAATGCAAGTCATCACTTGAACTATACTTATATCTTTTTTAATCTTTTAATTTAGTTATTACTTATAGTCTAGATGTAATTTAAAAATCTAAGTTGAAATTAGTTCAACATATTAAAAATTTCTTCTAACAACTTAACTAATTCGATAAAGTTTTCAAAAATTCAATCCTATAATAATAACGTCATTCACTAGAAAGGAAGAGAAGAAATAGATAAAACTTTAAATAAAATTATTTTTTTTATCAAGATTAAGATTCAACCGGTTTAAATTAATATATTTTTTTTACCAAGAACTTTAATCAGATAAATATTTTATGATTAGAAATTTGTGTTTGATTGGAAAAAAATTATAAAATTCACTTTAACATCTATCATTAAAATATTATGAATCTTATTTAAATTAAAATTTGTTATTAATATGTTTAATAGTCTTATTTTTAAATAGAGTTTTTTTATCTATTTCAATATCTTGTTAAGAGTGTTGGTATTATACTTTTTATTCTAATGTAACTTTTGTTTTCATCAAAACAATTTTATTATAACTTAAAAGGATAAGAGATGAGATATAAAAAAAAATTAAAATAGATTAAAATGAATTTACTTCTATTATTTAATTATTTAATGGGAAAGATTTATTTATATTTAAAAATTTTCAAAACTTAAAATACTCAAAATTATCTCAACAAAATATTAAGGGATCCTGTTTCCTATGTGAATAACTATTACCATTAAAAAGAAAAACAAAAAGAGGAATCCAAAACAATTTGCAAATCTACATCACCATCCATACAATTAGTTCTCTTACAAAATCAAATGCGTTGCATTGAATTCTACACGACTCTTCTTTCATACAAAATGAACTCTTACAACAGCTAATAAATTTGTTAAAATTATTATAATTTAATGTAAAAATAAGTGAACTGTTATATAATATGTGATGTAATTTGTTAAATTATTAATATATTTAAATGTAGTTTTACTACAAGTATAAATCCAAAAAAATTCGATAATTTTTTTTTAATGTTTGAGAAAACTTATGACCACCTAAAAATAAGTTGAGATGTGATTTTGAATGTATTTAAATAATAAGTTTAACTTAATTCAATTAACTTGTTTTAAAATTATTTTAACTTAATTCAATTAACTTGTTTTAAAATTAGTTGATTAGAGGTTGACACGGATTAACCTACGATATTAGTGGTGATTCCTATCAATTAGATATATGAATTTGTTTTGTTTATTTTACTAAAACTTGACCATGAAATCCAAAAGGAACTTTCTTAAATTGTTAACAATCATGGAAGGACGGCAGAAATATTAATAGCTAATAATAATAATAATAATAATAATAATAATATTAAAATAATTTTAAAAAAAGGTATATTGTCAATTTTGCACCTCACCTACTCCCTCTAGAAGGTTCAATTAAGAGCATTGAAATGCCATCACGCGCATGTTGTTTGGATTAAAAAATATTAAATACCTTTTTTGTTTATATCGAAATTGGAGAGAAAAAAAAAATTTACCAGACAATTAAGAAAATATGGGACAGTATGGCATTATCGTGTAGGCACAGCCTTTGAGAGTTGTATCAGACAAAAATCAGAAGATAATGTTTAGTTTAGTTGTAATTCTTATATTCTTCTATGTATTTTGTAAATTTTATATTATTATTAATTTATTTGTAAATTTGTATTTTTGTATGTATTCTATGTAATTAAAATGAGATAAACAAATATGTTTTTCTTTTGTCATTATTATTATATTTTGTAGGGATGTGCTAATGTTAATTTTAAATTTCAAAAAATAAATTCTTTATTTAATTTATTATTATATTTTAGAAAGATTGTTATACTAACTTTTATTTTATTTTTAATCATAACATTTTTTTGGGACAAGAATTGAAATTGTATTTACCTGTTAATGGTAGTTATATATTTGATTTTGGTGAGTTGTTTATTTAGTACAGAAAACTAAAGGAATTATATAACTAGGACTGCACAGTCTTCAATGTTCACAAATCTTATTCTGAATCAATTAAAACCAATAGACTGTGGTTTTTAAAGTTTTTATTATTAAAATCAATAAGCTTAGGAGCCTATGTAAATAGTACGTAACTATTGAACGGTTCAAATTAATTATAATTTGTATGGATATATAAAAAAGGTAATTTCCTAAAAAAGATTAAGTAGAGTTGAGTTGGATAACGACTACATAAATTTCAAAGTAAACATGATCGAAAATAATTATTAATTTAAATTGTTAATACTTTCAATAAGGTTTAAAAGGATATACAATTTATTCTTTAATACCTAATTATATGTTATACTTGAAACAAAAATTATTAAAAGACTAAAATATTATAATGTTTATAATTTTGAATTGAATTTGATGACGTTTCAAAGAAACTTTGATTCAATATTTTTGGTGTTTTATTTTCCTAATTTATTACTATTATACTGTAATTTTGTTCTTAAATAGAAATATTATTATCACAACACCGTTTACTAGATTGGTGAGAAAAATAAAAATTTATTTAAAGAAGAAAAAGTGATTTTTGTATTGATTTTTTATTTGAAATAATTTGTAAGTGAAAGTTAATTTAAAATTTTATTCAAGCTTTAATTTATTTAATGATATATTTTAAGTAATCAATGTGTTTATACAAGAGTTACGGATGGTAAAAAGAAATTAACATATTTAGCCTTTGAGTGAAGTAAAAATATATTAAAGTTATCATAAAAGTTATTAAATCTACTTAAATATGGGTTATTTAGTTCTATTTAATATGGAATAATCACACATTAGTCATGTGACAGTTTAACCTAACTTGATTAACTTATTAGTTATTTTTCATAGAACGAGTTTTACTCAATTTATCAGGAGTTAATTGATTAAATAGGTTGACTTACTTAATTTGAATAAAAAATATATTTTTTAAAATATTTTTAATCTACTTTTTTCTCATATAAAAATTAGAATTAAATTTTAAATTATCAGAAAAGTTATGAAAAAAAATATCATATTAATATATATATATATATATATATATATATATAATACATAAAAATTTTAAATATTATATTAATATGTATACCAAACAAAAATATTAAATATAATTTTAAATAAATTCTAAACAAAAATCTAAATAATCTTAAAAGTCAATCTAATGTTGAGAGAAAATAAAAGAGGAAGAAGTAGAGTTCAAGATGAGGACTAAATCCAAAGATCAGTATACTTCCTCCACTTTATTTATTTATTTATAATTGTGTTGGATTATTGTTAAGTTATTTCAAAGTATATATATAGTTTTTAACTTTTTATTAGAAGTTGATGAGTTAGTCCAATTCATTATAGATTTGACCTAAAAGTGAATTGAGTCCTTCAACGGTTAAGTTTGATTTGAAATTGTACTAATATTTACAAACATTTTAATTCAACACAACATACACTCTATTGGAAGAGATTTGATTAGGGATTTTAGTCCACTTTAAAATGTAAAACTATGATAGTAAAGTATTAATTTCGAATTCATCAATTAAGAGTACTAGTAAATTTTGGATATTGTATTCTTTCTTTTTAAAAACAAAACAGAGAACATACTTTCATTCTTTAGATTAACTCCTCCACTCTCTCCCTCCTCTAAATATCCAAGTTCTCCCTTCTCTACTTTTACATCTTTACTATCAGCCTGAGAATGTAAAACCTCACTATTAGGTGTTCTAAGTTTTTGTCCCTTTTTTCTTCTAAATTGTCTTTTACTTCTCCATAAAAACACATGCATGTGTGAAATTATTGGGAGAGAAAGTTTGTGAATTTTATCTTATAATAAGATATTGTATTTACTAAAATTAGGATTTCGAGTTCACATGAAACTCCTATATTGTTTTTTAACATCGATCAAAATATCATTTTGAATAATAAAAAAAAAGAAGATAATGTGTAACTAAGATTTGGATCTAACATAATGCATTTGACTCCTAAGATTACATCAATTAGGATGATGCCTGAAAGTTTGTCACCACAGACTTTTTGAGCACTAATGTGTAGGAAACTAGTATGTAACCATACTGTATTAATATATCTTTATTCGATATATA
>Ga0209489_101360_pt1 | contig 50193 bp, 26 predicted proteins | sample SiratrowhiteBW_FD_187527 | JGI IMG/M metagenome (GOLD analysis project Ga0209489, IMG submission 187527) | Root nodule microbial communities of legume samples collected from California, USA - Siratro white BW (SPAdes) (version 2) | ecosystem: Host-associated > Plants > Roots > Nodule | place...
ATATATATATATATATATATATATATATATATATATATATATATATATATATATATATATATATATATATATTCAAACATAGTACCATACGTAATTTCATCTATTATATATATTTATTGACTACTTACTTAAGACTAATATGAAATTTGAACTCATGTACTAGTATTATTATTTGGTTAGTCTAACAAACTATAATTTTTAGTATAGAAATTATCTAGTAATCATCTATACTAATTTCTTACATATCTTATTATTATTATTATTATTATTATTATTATTATGATCGATGATGTTTTATTCTAACTTAACATTAAAAATTATTATTAACTCTCATGATATTTTTATTTATATAACTTAATATATTAGTAAAACCTAAAATCTTATTAAATTTTCTAAATTTATTGTTACACAATGCATCATCAATCCAATAACATATCCTTAATTACTATGTAATAGGTCATATTCATTAACTAATATCATTTTAGTTATTACTAGAATCATCAACATTCATTGTTTATCATCTTATTGTACATATTAGATTTCATGTATTATTACTCAATTGTACTGTATTATTCTATTTAGACATTACCAAATAAATTGATATCATGATTATCAATATTGAAGTAATTAGGTATTCAACTTAAATCAACCAACTATGGTAACTTAATTTCAAATATTAAATTTTAAGAGAAATAAAGAATTATGTTTGAGTTGAAAATATGTCAATTAACTGAAAACTCATACTACTCTAGTGACAAAACTTTCCCTATATGACATATCGTTTGAGTTTAATAAGTAGTTTAAGTGAAAAGTTTTATCATTTAAATAACTAGGTGGATGCTTGTACTCAAGCAATATATGCATAACCAATAAAAAAAAATAGCATACTTATGCAAAATATTATAACTTCAATTCAACCATTTGTATCCATTCTAATCACTTTTTCATCAATACAACCGATTTTTACTATCCAAATCACATCTTTATTTATAATTCAAATTATACGTATTTACAATATCTAAATCAAACCAAAACCATCAAACACATGGGTTTCAATACACATCAAATCATAAAAGTTCATTCATTTCTAACAACCAATTTCAAATTCTCTAGAAATACTTTCAAAAACAGGTCTAAGAATATGAGTTCAATTTCCCATAATACATAATTTCTTGTTTCACTAGCCACAACAACTCTAGGATGAGAGAAAGAACTAAAAATGCTCCAAACCTCCATAAACCTAAGGCTACATCACCTAACCAAGGAAAACACGAATTAGAAACTAAACGAAATGAGATAATTAATTTTTCAACTTATTAACCTGTGAAACTCTAAAACATTTACAAGTGAAACCAGGAGGAGAAAAGATTTAGAGTAAAGGAGATTTTTGCTCCAAATGAAATTTTTATAGGATGAAAATTGTTAACATATAATATTCGTTCAAAAGAATGATGAGAAATAATTTTAAATTAAGAAAGAATGTTGAGAGAGTTTAGAGAATATAATTTTTAAAAATAAATAACTAAATAATCAAAATAAAAATTTATACTTTTAAAACATGGCTAATAAATTTAACATTTATTGTTATTAAACCATTTTATTCTAAAAACCGGTAAAAAATCTGATTCAAAATCACTCATGTTTAATCATCAAAAAAAAGTTGCATTCACTCATGCTTTTAGTTTTTTATGAGATATTAAAATTTCTAATTTTGCTTCAATTATATTACACGGATGCTTAAAATCACGTCTTAAATAAATGAAAGAATTTATAATTTGGATTTTCTTGTCAAATATACACATTTGGTTTGAAAAAACGTGAAACAGAACAAGTGGTACATCAATTTTCCAACCAACTGTTTATCACCTAATAGATATACATTTATAGAGACTAAAGATATTTTAGTAAAACTATTTTAATAAGTAATTTACTTATCAGTATTTTTTTATCAGAAAACAAACATTAAATATCAATCATTTTGAAATAGAGAAAGTATTTGTGATATGAACAATGAGTCATCACTTTCCACTTAAGTTACATAATAACATAGAAGCTTTGAAATTAATTAAGAAGAAAATACTTGTAACATATACTTACCATTCGATTCAACAAAATTCAGAGAAAAGGTTATTATAATTTCACTAAATCATCATTATTTTTAATTTCTTACACCAAAAAATACTTTTCAAAGTATAATGAGATATTAAATATAAACACTCTTCTCAACAAAAAATAATTTGTTACATTTTAAGCCATTAACTCATCTTGTTAAACCTAAATCTATTCATATGATGTGTATATATATTTCAAATCTATTATCCATCAAGTGTCTAGTTGATGAGGGAAGGAAGAGGAAAATGCAAAAACAAAATAAAAAATAAAAAATCAGAAGGTGAAGAAAAAGTGGGTTTGATAAAATTTTGATTTGATTTGATTATTAGTGGAAGCTTGGGCTGTTCTTAATATTCTGTAGTTGGTGGTTGGTCCATCACACTAAGGATTATTATAAGGCAACGGGAATTATGGCACCAAACCAGGAATCTTAAACCCAAAATAATAGAATCCAATTAAAATTTAAATTAATAGAAAACGACATTCATATGATTATGAATATAAAATTGAACTGTCCTACCCTATTCCATGGAGATGTGTGTATCCTTATGAATATGATTAGAAGTAGAAGGACGTTTACCTACCCACAAACAAATAACAACCCTTCAAAACTAGTAATATTAAATAATTTCATAATCTTGTTAATATTATTCAACTTTACAACAATTGATAAAATTATCAAAGTAATGAATAAATAGTATACAAATAACCACTTGATCTTAGTCAAATGATATCAAAGATAGGATAATGATAAGAAAAATAACTATATTCTGTTCTTCATTTTCCTGGTCTTCTGTTTCTTTGCCAAGCAAAAATCACAACACCAACCGACCACCAAATGAAAAGTAAAGTATATATGTCACCATGCAAGACCCAATTATGAGTTCAATGAATCGTGCAATTTACTCATCACAACAGAATATTCATTCTCAGAGGTCACAGTACCAATATCTAGTAAGTAGACATTTGTCCTAATTTATGTCAATACCCAATTGCATAATCCAAAAATGTGTATGTGTTTCTCTCTTAATCACATTATTTTTATCAGCAAAACTTGAACCAGTGATCTTGATGAAGAAAATTGAGTCTAGTGACATTCAGACCAACAACTTGTCTTTATTTGATTCCTGTAAGAAAAAAGTAACAAACCATTTCCAAAATAAAAAATAAAAATAAAACACTGCATTAAATTTATTCAGGGTCATAGTTTAATTTCAAGTAAGAATTTAAATCAAATATCGTTATCGAAAGTGGAGAACAGTAACTTTAGACATTTTTATAATGTTAACAGATTATCAATTGAAACTTGGTAGTTTCAGAATACAGAAAGCTTCTTACACTGAGCAAAACTATAAATTCTAAATATTCCTACAGATACAAATCATTTACCGCAGATGATATATCTGCCAGTGTACAAATCTATGATGATGAGAAATAGAAAATTGGCGCATGAGTTTGACGTGCCAAAAATTTGATTTACACGTTGCTGCTGTAAACATATATGAGCTTTTGCCCCTCAGAAAAATTTGACACCACCCTTACCCAAATGCTTAATATTCACGATTGTGTAGTACTGCACAACACTTGAGATATACTGCTACTTTCCGTTCCTTTTCCATAGGAGGAGGAACTAGGAGCAGAAAATTGCTTTGAAACATCACTTCATTTTGTGCTATTTTACCATGGCATGGCCTAAATATACAAGAGCAAAAGTATGCCGTTTCTTCTTATAACTGGTCAACTTTTGTGACACCCAATGAAGATAACATCATCTGTTACATGACTCAAACCTGCAAAAGATACATCTTATATGAAGCAAACCAAAACTTCAATTTTTCTTTCTATCTAGGGGAGCAAGTGAGTGTGTAGAAAATAACCATAGAGCATTCATACATACAAATCTTGGGGTATATTAATGGAATTTGCTAACATACACTCTTTTTTTTCTGCAGGACATTAATAGTTATAATTATAACTTGATCTTAAAAGATATACCTAAAGGTTGAGAATAATACAAAGGAATTAGAATTTTAGAGAGTGAATTTCCCTTTCATAAGATATCATATTTATAACAACTTTAAATACATCAGATATAATGTATGAGAGAGAAGAGAAGAGAATTTGAAAAGATATATCTAGCAACTAGGTGCAACACAAAACACATCACCTTTACAATAAATTTTATTAGAGACTATTTAATCTAACAATCCCCCACAAGCTAGAGTGTACAAATTGCATGTGTCAAGCTTGGAACAAATATATTCAATTTGAGGCCCTCTCAAGAATTTTGTTAGTATATCTACAAGTTGATCATTTGATTCAACAAACTCACTGCAGATTTCCCTGGAGAGCAACTTTTCTCAAATAAAATGTCACTCAATTTCAATATGTTTAGTCCTCTCATGGAACACAGATTGGAAACAATGTGGAGAGTAGCTTGGTTATCATAATAATGAGGAGATTGATTTAGACCACAGAGAGAGTGGTACAGCTCACAAACCAAACCAGACTTCCCCTGAGCAACAAACTCAAATGTTGCTCCATGTAGACCTCTTGTTCTAGACTGCCATGCAAAAAAGCATTTTTAATATCTAATTGATGAAAGAGCCAAAGATGAATGACTATCATGGCAAGGGAAAGCCTGAAAGTAGTCATTTCAGCCACCGAGGTAAAAGTATCACTATAGTGAAGCCCATAGATTTGAGTATACCCTTTAGCCACCAATCGAACTTTGAGGCCATTAGATTCATCATTAGGTCCAACCTTAATGGCAAGGTCCAACAACAACCTACTATCTTCTTCCTAGAAAGAAGAGGAACTAACTCCCATGTTTTGTTATGTTCAAGAGCCTACATTTCAATAATCATGGTTTGTTGTCACCCAAGATAATCAAGCGCTTTTGTCACATTTTTAGGAATAATAATAGAAGAGACAGAAGAAATAAAGGAAAAATAGGCAGGAGAGAACTTATGGTAGTTAAGAAAATTGTAAATAGGTTTACGGGTAGATTGAGTACCTTTGCGAAAGGCAATGGGCCAACTCGAGTCATCATGATCAGGAGTTGTGATATTATTATTAGGTGATGAATGAGAAGGACCTGTTGAAGAGGACTCCCCTTGGGATACTGTACTAGCCATTCCATTCCTGCATTGATAGGTAATGAAAGGTGGTGCAATGGTTCAAAAGGATTTTGTATGGTATTTTGGGTGTCAAGAGCAGAAGGAACGAAAGACTCAATTAAGGACATAGTTAAAACATGTTGGACAAAATTAAAATCCTATGTAGAAAGAGGGAACAAGGGAGCTGGATCAAAAAAGGTGACATTGATAAACATATAATACTTCTGGTTTCAAGAGAGTAACATCAATATCCTTTTAGAAGTCGAGAATAACCCAAGACACGTTTGATGGCTCTAGTTAAGAGTTTATCGATAAAACATACACAATATGGAGTGATATGAAAAAAGGGGTCTTTTGGAAATAGAATGTGGTAGCAAACTTTATTTTCAAGTGAAGAAGAAGACATTCTATTAATGAAACGGACAGTTAGGATGGCATCTCCCCAATAATGAACAAGCATATTTGCACCAAGAAATAAGGTACAACTAGTTTCAACTAGGTGTTTATTTTTTTCGTTCTGTTATACCATTTTGTTGAGGTGTATGAGGGTAAGTAGACTAATGCAAAATGTCACTTAAGAGTTTAGATAGATAAGAAGAAAAGTATTCTTTGACATTATCGTTTCGTAAGATTTTAATTACTTTTCCCAACTGATTTCACTAAGGAAAGACATAAAAATAGACAAAAGTTTAGAATGATTTTTCATTAGATAAATCCAAGTACGTCTAAAAAACTCATCAATGAAAGTAACAAAATATCTAAAACTAAGAGATGACACACGACTTAGCTCCCAAATGTCAAAATGAATGATAGAAAAACTGGTCAACCTGGGAGAACAAAGAGATACTACCAGTAATATGATCAGATTCCCTTGGTCAATTGTCCATGGATTTTGAGACTCCACAAATTATGAAATGCAAGTTGTTGACAAACTGGGAGTTGATTGGAGTAGGCTATTGGACTTCAACCTTAAATATTCACGATATTCTTCATTTTGGCTTAAAACCTTTAGATTTGGAAATATTGATTGTCTTGTCAAGAAAGCCATGTAAAGAGTAACAGTTCTCCTGGGTGTGGCCCATTATTTTACAATATATTCATTAAGGCCATCCTCTACCACCATGCCCTCCTCTAGAGCCATAGCTTCCTTTTCCACGAGCAAAATCATTGCAGAAGACTTAATAGATTCTTGAATATTTCTATTCTTAAAAATTGGAACATGAAGGAGTCATGTTATCAAGTTTTCCACATAAGGAACTTCTTAACCAAGTAAAATTTGATCTCTAACATGATAAAAATCTCAATTCATTGCACGAAGGATCATAACCGTATAAAACTTATCCAACTTCTTTTTTATCTCATCTAATGAGTCAATTTCCAGCAGCATATTCAATTCCTCAACTACTGATTGAGCTTCAACAATAAAAGATATCATGTCATTATCAGAATTCTTGAGAGAAATTAATCCATTAGTCGAATAGTAGAGGCATTGCATATTGTTCGCAAATGAGTACACATAAGTAAATTATAGCTTTGATTTTCTTAAAATACACCTATATGGTAATGTGACCACTAAATTGACTAACAATGTACAATTGTGTGGCCTAAATATATAATTCTCGCAATCATAAAATGAGGATTGTTTTCACTAGATACACACATTTCATTATGCTCAAATAGCATAAGCTAAAGCCATACCTGTCTTCTCCTTCGGTTTTGTATCGCATACCAGGATCGTGCCATTGCATAGCATGGCAAAAGAACACCAGCAAATTGAAGAAGTGACATCTCAAACTGCCATCAATCATGCCAATTTAGCATTTAGTACGCAACAAATCTAGAAAGAACAGATTATGTGAAAGACTGAAATCATTTATGTCCACAGTCAGCACATTAGGTTAGGTTTCTAGACCTGAATTTTTGATCATGTGACCCAACAAAATGTGGTGGTGCATAACAATAGTAGGTGCCAGTGGAAAATCTCAAAAAAGTTTTTCTTTCCAATTTGCAACCTTCCTGTGCTGACACCACCAAATGACTTTTTAACCAGTATGCTACCATACCCTATTGTCATTGCCATGTTTGAGCACACATAACTGATAAGTACTTTGGTATTATGTGCCTAAGTCTTACATCAAGTAATATGAGATGCTAAATAGAGTATTTAAGTTTTTAGTTTTCTCACCTTAATAAGTAGCTTTTAAGGTTAGATTTTCCAAGTGCATGGGTACTTATCAATACCAATGTGGTATAGAATTAGAGGAGAAGAACGTATAGTGGGAATTCTCTCTCTCTCTCTCTCTATTTACCTAGTCTCTAAGAGATTTGGTGCTCTCCCTCCTACCCAAATCATAAAAGTGACCACTTTTCTCCTAACTGCCTTATAGCCACCATATATCCACAATAAATCCGACTAGTTACTTATTGTTTTACTAATGGTTATTACTTTTTTTCTATCAATAGCCCTAAGTTTCCAGTCCTTAGATTTCACTTCTAGTCTTCCTAACATAGACCCTCCTAATCAGAGGTATCAAATTAAACCCACATGTGTGCCTGTCAAGAAAAGTTATCAGAACATGCTACTTACATTCAAGATTATTGACGCATCTTGTCCAGTTGTGGAGTTCTTTGTGACCATTAAAGCTTGGCGTACAAGCAAAATTATCAGCAACTGTACAATACATTATCATCATCTCTCAGAAAGGATGAAACTATACATGCTTTAACATTATATCTGTTTCCTTACCAAGAGAGTGGCTGATCGCAGGCAAGCAATGCTACTGTTTTCTGACATGGCGTAATCTTCATACTCAGTTTGCAGCAATTGGTGTTCAGCTGAAGCTAGAGCCACATGCAGATCAGCATTATTCCCCCATTCTTGCCTGTATATGGTACGATATAAATCTTGAGGAAAAATCAATCATGGATATTTAAAGAAGTATTGAAAAAATGGTGAGAGCTAGAGGGATATAAATAAATCAACAAAAGCATTACGCATCTTTAGCTGGTAGTGGCTATTGAAATTTGGAAGGAAAAAGTGAGACAGACCCCACCATTTGGAATAGTGGCAATAACTTCTACCAATCACTTCCTATTTTTTAAATAAAACACAAGGAGAGAGGGGCTAGAGGGTAGACAATTGGAGAGGGCCAACATTTGTTGATAATGCCTGAACAAGGATAAAGTCTTGTAAATTAGCTTCAAGGAGAATGTCCATCAGGCTTGTGATTTGTTAATAACATTACTCATGAACCTGGTACCTAGTGGTTGCGATTGAGCCACACCCAACCACAATACTCAGACTATTCGGAAACCGAAAGTGAGACACAACAAACATCCCAGTGACATGGATGACCTCGGTTAATTGTTAAAATGTCTCAAATGAAACTCCAATACTATGTTACTCATACAACTCTCTATGATGAATAACTTGGTTATGTAGAAAATATTCAAATTGGGGTTGCCGGAATGATTCAATTGAAATTTGAATTAGAACCATAATGAGGTAATCTTGTTAACCTTGCAATGGACAATACCTAATGTTAAAACCAACTTATTCACTTCTCACCTCTTCAGAATTCAAAGCAGTAAATTGATTCTAAATATTTCAAAATGCAGCAATATGGTGCTACATGATATTAACTTATGTGAGCAGTTTGATTTATTTTGCTTTCTTAAGAATTTATTTCTTATATAAATGTTTATTGAAAATCTATCCAATGGGTTCCTAATATATTTGTTGAGTTGAGATGCAATTTCTAGCAATAACATTTAAAAAATAATTCGAAGGGAAATAATTTAGACTATTAAAGTGCATCTAAATCCATCCATGCAACTTCTTTCATCAGCAACAACAAAGACATTATGTGGGAAAATATTGGCTACATATGGATGATGAATCACACAACACCACTGGGTGAAATTAAAATCCGAATTCTCAAGATATTATCATTATAGATCCCTTTTAACAATTCTCTCCAAGGTTCTTCTTGGTCTATCCATCTGTTGGAAAGTCAAACTTCTTCCAAATTTCTTTGCCATATTCAATCAATTTATATACATCATGCAAAATCATATTCCTAGGCATAACTAGGACACAATAATGAAGACTAAGATGCCTAGGTACATTTTAGAGCCAAATACCAAGCTTGCACAGAAAATTTCAGCTCACACAACTCAAGGCATTGAGCAAAACCTTTCAGAAGATGGAAATTATCAAAAAGCCAATATAAATCAGTTAGTTCAATAGATGTTCAAAATTACCTTATATCAATTGCCATAATTGCATTGCTTCTGACTGGTGGAAGAGAATAATTTGAAAATTCCTAAAAAGTGTGAAAGAGAACTCATTGTTCCAATTTTAAATTTAGGCAACTCAAGAAGAAAAAATACCACGAATGAGATGGGAAAAACCCCAACCTGAGTACAGATTTCACATGTTGTATTCCCTTTCTTATTGCACCATCTCTGGATACAATTCCTATGAGCAAACTGCGTCTCAAGAAATGGTGAGCTAACATGTTTATAGTCCAACTTGAAGTAAAACTAAAAACCTTGACATTAATATCCAAAAAGATTCACAAAACATCACTGAGCTTCCAACCCAGTAAAACCTAACCCTCTTCATCTTGCACAAATGCAACAAAAGTCAACTAAAGGAAAAATTCCTGAGATAAAGCAACATACCATCAATTTGACTAACTGAAACGCTTTTCAACAACAAAATACAGATCCTTATCCACTAAGTGAGGTCAACTACATGGATCACACCACATCATTCAACCCAATAAAAGACCAAAGTTTTAGACAAAAGAGGAGGATTCTGTTAGGCTTCGGCAGTCAAAGTCAACTCACCAACATAACGTACATGGATCACTCACGACAGAAATGCTTTCAATAAAACACTTGAACTCATTCAAGAAGCCATTTCATTGACACAAGTGAAGACACTGCAAACACATGCTACTTAAAGGGGGGAGTGTGACAAGTAAAAACAGGATATTTATACAGAGAGAACAGAAGGGTACCAGTTCATGAAACATCGCTCTGTAAGTTGCTCACTGAAACTAAAGCTTCCCACTTTTAAGAAACATGACAACCCCATCAACCATTTGGTGTTTTATTGATCAAGTTACATTCTTTCCAACATGTAGAGGTAGTTAGTTATTCTGGGTAGTGGGTTTGTGGAAAATAAGAGAGAGGAAGTTGATGAAAAAAAAAAAAAAACTGACCTTGAGAGTGCCATTACAAGAACAAGGGGCCTCCATGGCTTGGACTTGATCTTCTTCCAGGCATATTCTGCACTCAACAACAACATCATCATCATAGTTGTTTGGGGAAGAGGAACACCCTTCTCCAGCATTGTCAGAAACGGGTATTACAGGGTCAACTCCATGATCACAGTTTCTTGCATCTAGTGGTCCAAAACAGGCCGTGGAGGCTATGATCCGATCAATGCACACAATGAAGTCGTCCACCATTTTTGAGAGAGAGAAGAGAAAAGGAGAAAGAAAAAAGAAGAGTGGTGCAGGCGTAGGTGGGTTCCAAAAAGCTAATAGCGAAATTTATGAAACAAACCGCAACTACTGACATTATTCGTTTTTTTTTTTTTAAATAATGCAATTTTATTTGGAATTTATTAAAATGGGTGCTTTTTTCTGTTTTTTTTTTACAGAAATAGATAAAAATGTTTATGACTACAGAATGCTAAAATGGTACATCCAAACACAATTTTAGGCTGCCATACATCAAAATACCTTTTTTAATTTTATTTTCTATTAAAATTGTGTTTAAAGTATAATTTTAGTTTTTTATTAAAATTGTTATAAAAAATATGACTTCAATATTAATATATATATTTTTTTAATTTTATAGAAGATGTATAAGGAGATGACTTCTTTAACTGATAATTGGATAACTCGGAATATGTTATTACTGTTGGTAAGCTATCATAATTGCTCCTTATCTTTTTAATTGGTAATTCAAAATTACTCCTATTTAATCTTGAAAAGGATTCGGGAAGTGACTTTTCACTTTTTATAAAATTAGTTTCTAAAATGTTGAATTCTCTTGTGCAAAAAGAATTAATCACTTTAAATTGTAATGTTTTTGCATTTTACTTTGAAATTTAATTTAAAAATAAACACTTTTAGAATTAAATTTCAGAAAGTTTAGTTCTTGATTTAGGAGAAAAAATAAGCAATGACTTTGAATTTTTGGAAAAAAAGGTCATACCCATATTATTTAAATAAGAATAAGCTTGGAATATAGGAACAAGAACAAGGGATTCAATTAGTAAAAGAAGGTAGTACGAAACAGTAATCACCAAAGTCAAATTTTACTTATTCACTCTCCTACTCTTAGACAAGGAATCACATATAAATTGTAATATGTATTAGAAATAATTCAATTTGTTTATAAAACTAAAGTAATAAGTCTTTTTTGATCAAATTTTAGGTAGCACATTTGCATTCTGATATAAAAAAAAAACAATTAAATTAAAGAAGTTGTCAGTTTATATACATGAATTCTATAAAATTAAAAAATATATATCAATAATAAAGTTGTATTATATATAACAGTCTCAGTAAAAGAATAAATAAAATTATTATAAAATTATGCTTTAAAATAAGATTTATTAAGAAACAATAAAAAAATAATTTTAATATATGCAAATTAAAAGTTATGTTTGGATTTATAATTTTAAGATTTCAAAATGTTACATCTTCTAAACATGATTTATCTCTTTCTATAAAAAGAATATCTATTTAATAAATTCCAAATAAAATTTACGTAAAAATCAGTCATTCTTCTGTACATAACTATTATAGTACTGCTAGTATTTTTCTTCTTCCTCCTCAAATTAGTATTTTAACTTTTATATTTTCAAAATGATATGTCTATTTTCAGTAGGTTAAGTCTTATTGATTATTTAATAAATTTTAACCTGCTAATTGATTAGGAATGTTTAAAATAACTATCCTATTTATTATGGTCACACCTTCATGAATTTTTTTTCTTAAAATAATTAATTATTGGCTTAAATATTCTTTTATTAGTTTTAATATTCTCCTTGAAAATATTTTCAGTTTTTGTACTCTAAAACAACAAATTCTACTATTTTAGTCTTTTTTTTTTTTCCTTCTTGTAAGCGTATGTTACCAAATGTTCCACCTATTTGAGGTATACCATGTAAAAATTAGATTGTATAAATTAAAAAATATATAAAAAAAAAAGTGAGGAAGATTCCTGAACACAACCCCTAAGTGGTCAGTTCTGGACTTAACTACATTTCATGGTCAACAATAATACTCAATGTAGTTTGCTTCAATAGATTTGGTACGACAAGGATGAAAAGTTTTTTTTTTATTTTATTATTATTACATGATTTTATTTGTTTTCTCTCACGTGATAAGCTTTGGTGAAAAGGCATATTTGATTTTTGTCTGTTTATCTAAACGTCATTTTAATGTTGATTAAATATATTTAAAAGAAATCTTAAATAATTAGTTAGTTTAAATTTACATATAATTTATTAAGAATCTACACAATTAAATCTATATACTATCTAATCAAATATCTAAGTTTAAAGCATATCTCCAAATCATGCATGCATTATGCTCACAGGATTGATTATACATAGATTATAAGTCAATATATTTTCTTGCATAATTAATTATGTGAGCTGTTTTATCTATAAAGGAACCTTGTATATAAGACATAATTTATTGGAACATAATTAATTATGTACTTATTTTTAAAGGAAAGAAAATTTTCATTTTATTTTATTCTATGTAATATAACAAAAGGTATTTTGGTTATTTTATTAAGAAATCAATTACTATTTTCGTTTTATCCTTCCAAATCAATCTCATCTACTTACAAATTTTCTACTTATTTCTTCTCTATTTTTACTATTTTTCACTTACTTTAAACAAAACTCATTTTTCATTTTATTTATATTTTTTTTTTATATTTCGTTGTCTTGTTTGCAATAACCTCTTCCAAACATGAAATTAAATAAGTACATCTTTAAAATACTTTTCAGGTTGGTTAGTTAATTAAGTCTTTAATTTTATAATTAAGCAAATTTATTTTCTATTGACTTTCATTCTTTTTTTCAAATTATTATTTTCAATATAAATAATTTATCTTTCCTTTTTATAAATGGAAATTATCTATATATTGTTGGATATAATGATAAAAAAAATAAACTAACTAAATTTGTTTTTATATATATGTATATGTATATATACATATACATATATATACATATACATATATATATATACGTATACATATATATATATACATATACATATATATATATATATATATATATATATATATATATATATAAATGAAGCATAAGAGTCTTCTAATCTTATATTATGTAGGAAGAGTTTACGTTTTATTTTTACACTAGTTCATCCTATAATCAGGGCTATGTCCAATCCCTTTAAGCAAATTGCTTAAGAGATTTTACTAATCAAGCTTTAACACCTCTTCAGGAATGAGTATTATTACACCACTTCATGTACAAGGTTTAACACCTATCCAGGAATGAGTATTATTACACCTCTCTAAGTAACGAGTTTCAACGCCTCTCCAAAAACGAGTATTTTGTACCTCTCCAAAAACGAATATTTTGCACCTCTCAATGTAACGAGTATTATAGCCTCTTTAGGCAACAAATATTTTGACCTCTTTAAGTTACAAGTACTTTAAGAACAAGACCTCTCAATAATGAAAAAACTCGTTAAATATATAGAACAATCAAAACTCATGGGTATATTTCACAAAGTGAAGAATTTACAATGGTTAAACACACAACCATTTTCTAATTGTTCTTAATAACAAGATATAAACAACAACTCGCTCACACTATTTTTCTAGGATTTCTTCGTGTGTTGCTCATTTTTCTCATTTCTTTCTCTTCATCTTATATGATCTTTATATAGCTTTTGGAATGATGATCGTTGAACATTTGAATCTTCTCTGAATAGAAACATTTGCTTTGACGAAGATCTTTTGACTTTAATTCATTTGAATTATTTCCATTCTTCGTTTAAACTTTAATGTTGAGCTTTATTTCATCTGCATTGTTGAATATCTTTTCCTTGAATGTGTTTTAATGAATTCTTCAATTTATTTGAAACCTTTCTATTTATGCACATTTTGAACATTGAGAGTTATTGGTTGCATTCTTCATAAGTCTCACTCTTTTTTGTGTCTTTTCTTCTTTATATAAAAACTCTTACTTCAATGTAATCTCCACATTATTACCTCATAATTGTGTCCTTCAATTCTTTCTTTGTAGCAAATAAGAATGTCAAACTTTATTCTTTATAAATTTTATGTGCTACTCCTTCACTGTATGTCTTCATTTGTCAATCTTCTTTTCTTTATTTATCTTGGCTCATAGAAATCATCCATGCGTTTAATTATATTTGAGTTGCAATGCTTTAACCCATTTAAGAAATAATTTGATCATGATTTACCATTGATGATTTGAATTTAAGTACCTGAATGAACCAAATAATCATCTTAGATAATTGCAAAATATAATCTCTCAAATTATAAAAACTTTCTATTTAGAGATTACTATGAATTCCAAACTCTTCAAGTTTGTCTAAATTTTGAACATTAAAATCAATCAGACTTTAATGATTTCGAAGTTTATGAATATGTGCAAGATTTTCTGATAATAAAACATTAATTTCGTCATTTTCAAATTCATTTGCAATCATATGATGCGTATAAGAGAATTAAAAGTATAAAGTTTAGAATCTTCTTGAGAAAATTGCATTGATTGCTTAGTTTTATGTGCTCTTGAGATTGGTTTCGTCTAGCTTGCATTACTTTCTTTGTCTGGCTCAATATATAGCTCTTTTGATGTTCTTGAGTATAGATGCATCGTCTAGCGCCTTTGTATAGCTCATCTAAGTGCTATAGATTATTATTGACATCACTTTGCACTATTGCATCTTATCATTTGTATCCTAAAGGTATCGTCCAGTATGTTTATTCACAGTATCATCTAAGCTCAATGGATCCTCTTAATACTCCTCGCTAGGATGAGTGTGTTTATCAGTTCTTTCCATATGTTGTAAGACTATAGTTTTTATCTTGATTGTTTGTCTAACACTTTACCTCTTCCAATGTTCCTTTGTTGGAACATGTAAGCAAGTGTAGAGTTTAAACATCGTCTAGTGCATTTTAGTTCTTTCAACAAAACTATCTTGGAGTATGTGTCTGGTCCAAGTTCTAATTGTTTGTTTGTTGGTGTTGACTTTTCTTCTAGTTTGAACTCCTTAGCACATGAAACCCTATCGTGCGTATGTGCACTAATGTTCTTGTTTTGTCTGATGATCCTATCTTTTCATCTAATTCTTTATCTCCTCGTCTAATTCATCGTTTGTGTACTTGACAGTTCATTAGATTTTTTTACTATGTCTTATAGTATTTATTATCATCAAAATTATTATTTAGAGATTATGTCTTATCATCCAATGACTTAACAATGAGGTCAATTTTTTAATTAAAGTACCAAGTTTGAATATTATAATAAGAAAAAATTGGTTGAAATGAAGACTTAATTAAAGATGGTCAATTAGATTGTAATCAACACAAGTTTTTTATTTTTTTATCTTTCTTTTGTAAATCATATAACATTATATAAATTTAAATATTTTATAAAAAAATTCATTTTCATATTAAGATTACTCAAATAAGTGTTTAATATTAATTATACAAGTTTATATTTACTCAATACATAAAATTTCTTATTTCTTTTTATTAACTTCTCTTATTTAAAACTTTTTTTTTCTTTAAAAGGTTGAAATATAAACATTGTGACACTATTTGTGTAGATTCGATATATAGACTCTTATCCATATACATTAATGCACTTGCCAATAAGTTATTACGTCATGTTCAAGAATAATCACATTCAACCACTTAGAAGAGTATAGGAATGAAAAATACAAGTTAAAGTTCCATTCATCTTAATATATCAACCTTCATAAAACATTCAATTGTGAAGTGTCTATTAGAAAGGGAATGAATCGAACCTCAAGATTTTTTCTCGCAGATTGTTAAATCATTTAATAGGTAACATTTAACATAACATATTATGAAAATAAAGAGATGAACAAAACTGAACAAAAATAAACAAGAGATATGAGAATGAAAATATTCTCTATTTTTTCTTATTTTGATCAAAAGTAGAGAACTGAATATATAAGTAATGTACCCCATTTTGGGTATAGCTAAATAAAGAAAACAAAATAAAATTATTACAATATGATAATGTCATAAAACCAAATATACAAAATTGATGGTAATTTGATTCTGTCATAAAGATAAAATCACATAATTGATATTAGTTTCCTTTTAAAAGCCTTGTATCCATATTCTTTGAAACCCTCCGCAAGCTGGGGAGCAAATATTGATGAGTCAGACCCAGCTTGGAACAAATATTATTGAAAGACTGAGGACCTAAGGCTTTGTTATAAATGTCTGCTAGTTGCTCTGTAGTGGAAATGGGAAGCAAATTGATGGGATCTTTTTCCAATTTTTCTCTAACAATGTGACAATATATTTCTATATGTTTCGTACGCTCGTGAAACACTGGGTTTGTTGCAATATATCTTGCTGAGTCATTGTCACATTATAAAAGAGATGGTTGCTTAAAAGGAACTTTGAAATCTTGAAAAAGATAGACTTAGCCATTGAATTTCACATGTAACAGTAGTCATTGTCCTGTATTCAGCTTCACAAGAACTCTTTGGTATTGTTCCTTGCTTCTTTGATTTTCAGGATATAAGGAAATTTCCAAGATACACACTAAAATCAGTCACTGGTTGTCTTGAATCACTGCATGTGCCTCAATCACTATCACAAAAGACTTTTAGATGGACAAAACTACTGGAAGAGAAAAATAAGCCAAGACTTGGAGCTCCTTTAATATATCTGAGAATTCTAATTGCTGCATTATAGTGAACAATTGTAGGCTTATCAAGAAATTGAGAAAGTTGTTGAACAGAGAAGGTTATGTCAGGTTGGGTATTAGTGAGACACATAAGTCTTCCAATCATCCTTCTATATGCATGACATATGTGAAAGGCACACTTCCGGTAACAGACAATTTAATAAGATTATTCATAGGAGTGTTTGCAGGTTTACAGGCTAAAAGACCTGCATCTTTTAATAATTTCAATGCATATTTACTTTGATTCATCATTATTCCTTTCTTAATTCTTGCTACTTTAAGACCAAGAAAATATCTTAGATCTCCAAGATCCTTAATCTTAAATGTTTTATTCAAAGCTTGTTTAGTTTGATCAATCTTTTCAATAGTTCCATCAGTCTTATACTTTATTTTAAATACTCATTTGTGACCTATGACAATTTTGTCCTTAGGCAAAATAATAGTCTCCCATGTTTGATTTGACTTCAAAGCAAATCAACAGTCTCCATCAGCCTTATATCAGGTTGGTCAGGGGTTGGGCAATGTGGCTGAAGTTCTGGATGATCCTCCTGTAGAAACCAACATGTCCAAGAAGAGAACGAACTTCCCGCACTGTTGCGAGATAAAGCAAAGCATAAATAATTTCTATCTTAGCAGGATCTACCTCAATTCCCTTACCTGATATAAAATGTCCTAACACAATAGCAGAGAAAATGCATGCAAACGAAAAAAAATAGAGAACTATGAGTGTTTGCAGCAACGGTGCCAAAATTTGATGGGCGTTGTCGAACTCGTCCCAAATGATCCTAAGAGACTAGTTTTGGAATATAGTTGACATAGGTCATTCTTCCAATGACTACTCGAACGTTCTCAGTCACTAAAAATACAAAACAATAGCACGGAGGACGGGGTGGCAAGTACGACACTTAAACAAAATAAATAGAAAAAAAAATGATTCAAACGAAATGGAGAAATTCACGTAGTAAAAGTTAACCCGACCCCCCTTTGGTTCTCCCAAATCCCTCACTGGTTTCTAAACATAATCCTAGTTAGATCTGTGGGTTAAACAGACTGGAATCTCTACATCTATTTAACATCCCGACTATTCCACAATCGTGACGCATCTTGTCGAAACGTGGGTTTAAAAAATCATTTTGGAGAGAAGAATAAATAAATAAAATCTGTAAGAAAAGCGCAACGGAAGTGAAGTGAGTTTCCTTTGAGAGAGAGTTGTTGCAAAGTAGCAGCTACAACACAGTAACAAAGAAGAGGAGAAGCTTCTCAATTTTACATCGTCGTTTCATTGAACACCAATCGCTTTCCTTTATGTCCTTGCAAAAATTCAGCTCAATCGAAGTTAGTCAAACAATTCAGAAGTACCCCATATACCCCAATCTGACTAAAAATAAATTAAATTAAAAAAAATGATCGAATTTTATTCTTATGATTAAACTACTCTACTACGCACCTAATATATGAAAATGCATGCTAAAAAAAACAGAGAACTATAAGGGTCCGCAGCAACGACTCGAAAATTTGATGTGAGCTGTCGAACATGTCCCAATTTATATTAGGAGGCTAGATTTTGCGATATAGTTGACCTAGTCAATCTTCCAAGGACCACTCGAACGTTCTAAGTCACTAAAAATAAAAAGTAATAGCACGGGGGGGGGGGGAAGGGATGGCAAGTACGACGCTTAAACAAAATAAACAGAAAAAAAAACGATTCAAAAGAAATGGAGAAATTTACGTAATAAAAGCCAACCCAACCTCTCTTCGGTTCTTCCAAATCCCTCACCAATTTCTAAACATAATCCCAATTAGATATGTGAGTTAAGCAGACCGGGATCCTTCCATCTATTTAAGATCCCGACTACTCTACAATCATGAAGCATCTTATCGAAATATGGGTTTAAAAAACCATCTTGTAGAGAAAAACTAAATAAATAAATAAATAAAATCTGTAAGAAAAGCGCAATGGAAGTGAAGTGAGTTTCCATTGAAAGAGAGTTGTTGCAGAGCAGCAGCGACGACACAATAACAAAGAAGAGGATAAGCTTATCAATTTTACGTCGTCGTTTTGTTGAACACCAATCACTTTCCTCTATGTCCCCACAAAAATTCAACTCAATCATAGTTAGTCAAACAATTTAGAAGTGTCTGATATACTCCCTTCTGACAAAAAATAAATAAAAATTTAAAAAAAATGAACAAATTTTATTCTTATGACTAAACTACTCTACTATGCGCCCAATATATGAAAATGCATGAAAAACGAAAAAAATAGAGAACAATGAGGGTATGTGGCAACGACACTAACATTTGATACGCGCCGTTAAAAGATTCCCAAATTATCCTAGGATGCTAGACTTTGCAATATAGTTGACCTAGGTCATTCTTCCAAGGACCAGTCAAACGTTATCAGTCACTAAGAGAAAAGATAGCACAAGAGGGTGGCAAGTACGTCGCTTAAACAAAATAAATAGAAAAAAGAAACGATTCAAACGAAATAGAGAAATTCATGTAATAAAAGTCAACTCGACCTCCCTTTGGTTCTCCCAAATCCCTCACTGATTTCTAAACATAATCCCAATTCGATCTGTGGGTTAAATAAACCGGAATTCCTGCATTTATTTAACATCCCAACTACTCCACAATCGTGAAGCATCTTATCGAACACCTAGTGTGTCAAACCAATGCAATCACATGGTGAGCAACATCATCGATTCGACTTGACTCCGACTCAAAAACTCCGCAACACATTCCAATCAGACTGTATTCGTCCATTTACAAAGTCAATCCAACCATTAAATCCAACAATCAAATTAAAACAGCAAATGAACAAGTAATTGCAGAAACAAATATGAAACACAAACCTAAGGATTAACGAAACAGGAGAACCTTCGGGAACCAGATTGAACAAAGCTTTTAGCTACTCATCATCATGGTTGGTATGAACATGAACACGAATACGAATCGAATGAACACGAAAATAAAAGTGCAGAAACAAAAAAGAAGCAAAGAGAGTGAACAAAAATTGTATTCCCAAAAAAGACAATTGTGTAGTGTGGCTGTTGTACACAACTCACCAAAATATTCAGAGTTTTTCTTGACCTAAGGTGGCCCAGGCCCACCTCTATGTTGCCCTTAAAAACAAAAAAAACGCACAGTTTTGATTCCAACTCATTTGGGGATGAAATGACTAGTTATCCTCGATTGGATATTTACGCTCAAAGTGTTGTCCAAATAATGTACGCCAACTTCAAGACTAATTTAGTCTACTTTACAATTCGAATTTGTTCTTGGAACCTCTCACAACGTTTGTACATCTTTGAGTTATCTACAAAACCACAAAAAGATCAAGTTAATCCATGTGGTCTTTAGAAAAAGTTATTAACAAAATACGCAACATGCACAAGTCTGAAATTTTTTTGAAAATTTCATCAAATTGAGTCAAACTTTCAATTAAAGTCCAATAAACCCAAATACAAAAAAAAAAATGTCCAAAACTTGTCATTATTCTTATCACTATATAGTGGGAAAATGGTTAAAATAAATACATATCACAATTAGAACATAATTTAAAAAAAAAATGTTACTTTGTCAAAACTTTTCAAAAATGAAGCACTAACTTTTAAAAATCACAAATCTTTCATCTTAATTTTTTTTTGTGATTTTAAAGTCTAAACGATGATTTTTAATTTTATTTTCTAACAATACTGGTCTTAGATTATTTAGTAAAGTAGAATGCAAGTGATAAGATTTTAATTAATTTATGTTCATACAAAGTATGAGTTAAAAGATTTGTTTTCAATTTTTTGTGCCAAACTCTTCCCTTATTTTATAGCAATGGTTAGTAAATAAAACAAACATAAGTAAATAAAGAAGTAAAAAAGAGTAAGAAAAATAATTTCTTATTCCACTCTTACTTTAAGTATATAAAGTTTATATTATGTAAAAGAAAAATAGACACCACCAAATGTAACTAGTGTAAAGTTCGTTTCAATGTGAATGGAAACTATGAAACCAATTAATGAAGGGAAAACATGAATAAATAAACAACAAAGTCCATTGAATGGGTATCTAAAAATTAGGTAAAAGTAGTTTTGATCTATATAAATTTAGTCTTTTAATTTTTTTTAAAAATTAACTAATTTTAGTTTACAGTCAATATACTATCTTATTATTTAAAAATTAAATATTATACGCCTATGATATATTAATTATATATTAAAAATGATTAATTTAAAAATTGAAAAGCTAAATTAATAAGAATTAAAAATTTTATGCAAACTAAAATAAATTATTTATAACAAAAGGTGGGTTTAAATAATTATTTTAGAGAAAAAAAAATAAATAAAATTTTATATAAACTAAAATAAATTATTCGTGACAAAAGAAAAAAATAAAAATAAAATCTATAAGAAAAGTGCATATATAAAGTAAATTTTCTTAAAAGAGTATTGTTGCAGAAAAGCAGCCACCCAGGATACACTGAAGAAGAAGAGAGAAGCTCCTGAATTTTACGTCGTTTCGCTGAATACCAGTCACTTCTAATGACGTCAAATAGCCAATCACCGCTTCTCGAGATATTAGGTATTCATCAACCAACTCCAACTTCAACTTCTCTCCGATTCAATCGCTTTCTTTCTCTAACTTTTCATCTTTACAGTTCGAGGACCCGAACAATTCTCTCTCTGGACCGGACCGCCCTTCCCCGACGGTCAACCCGCCGTCAAGCTCGACAAAGTTAACTGCGTCAATGCCAAGTTCAGCGACGATGGATCCAAACTCATGGTCACCAAATCCAGCTCGCTGATTACTGTGTACGATTGCAGCACCGCTAAAGAGATTAGGGCTTTTGAAGTTCCCAATGTCGTTGCCGCTACCTTGTCACCCTGCGGAACTTACTTGCAAACCTTTCAGAAACCTTCGGCGCCGCAGGAGAAGAACGTCACGCTGTGGAAAATCGACACCGGTGCTCCTGTTTACCAGCAGTCGCAAAAGAACATGACGAAAGGCAATTGGTGTGTGAACAATTCATTGTCTGCGTAATCCAAAGTGTTATACCTAATTTATGCTTCTAGTTGATAAACTCATCCTAAACATTTGTAACTGGAAACAAAGAAGAAAAATTTGAGTTAGTATTTTTGTAAGTTAATGCAGAGATAAAAGTAAGATTTTTGAGAAGCTAAAGGGCTGAGCTTTTATCTTTCTTAATTTCTTTACATAAAAACGCTTATTTAAACGTGACTTATTTCCTTTAGGTAGAGGATAACAATCGGGGAATTGTTCATGGTGTTGTCCTTTTGAATGCAAATGGTTTATGGATGAATGGCTAACATTCTTGCTGTGGCTTATGTTTTAACTGTTACTATCTCTGTGTGTCTGTCTGTTATTCAGGCCTGCGATTCAGTTTAGTTCTGATGAAGCTACCGCGTGTCGGTTGGCAACTAATGAGGTTCAATTTTTTGACACTGGGGATTTTTCTAAAGGAGTTGTCATTCGGTTAAGAGTTCCGGGGGTTGCTGCTACTGAGCTTTCTAGTTTACCGGGTTCTCATGTAGCTGCATTTGTTCCAGAATCCAAGGTTTGTGTCCCTCAGTAATGCTTATTGTGGTGGCTTAGTTTATATTTCTGTGACTAAATGAATGAGAATTTGGTATTATTAGTCATTTGGCATGCAGTTTGTTAGGTTTCTAATATATGATATTATTCTTTATCCCAGTCATAAAAGGATCTGATAATGCTGTTGTGTTGTTGTGTATTTATGATGCTCAGTTACTCAAGTGGTTTGAGATAACTCAAATAACTTGTTACATAGTTAACTACTATTTCTATTCAAGTATAGTATTTAACAATTTGGTCCTTTGGTACTTTCTCAGTTCAGTTCTATTGATTTAATTTGTCGTAAATGGTTTTGGGTGAATACTATGACCAAATTGAAACAAATGAATACATTCAATAGTTCAATTTATAAAATCAGTAAGCGTAGGGAGCCAAATTGAGAAATGTCGTATCTTTCAAAGACTCAACATTTTGCTTGTTAATATAGTATAATGGAATCTTATAGGGTATCTATAGATTATATAGTGTTATATAATTACAATAATATTACACTAATAGTAAATCCTTTTATTTTTTTATCTAAGTGCTAGTAATATTTCTATTGAGTAGTTAACTGTCGCTTCCAGTGCAAATAATATGTTACATTGATAATAATTTTCTTACGGTCAATGTTACTATGGAGATTCTGCATCAACTAATGGTATGACTAAATTAAAGTATTATAAAAGACAACTCTCACTTCATAAGTCAGTTTTATGGAGTTGACTCAGGTTCAAACCTAAATCATAAGATAGTATCAAAGCTCTTTTGATTTGGGTTTCGGTTTGGGTTTAACTCAACCTCAAGATCAGCATATATGATAAAGATTGTCCTCCACTTATATAATTTAATTTAACCATATTGATAGTCAGATGTATGACCTTCAATAATAACAATGTAAAAACTCCAACACAAAGTCTCTCCCATTGAAGACTAGTCATCTTGAGCGTAAAGCTTGCAGGAGTGCACATTGATTGAACCTTTATTGGGTCACACATAGATGTTCAGTTTTGCAAACTTGATACTTAAGATGTCTAGTTCTCAACTTGAGTAGTGTGCTTAAAATTTCACATAAACTATTAATGTGATCAAATTAAAGTATATAGGTGGATGACAACTCTCATCTTATAAGTCAAATTTGAGGGGTTAAGCTAGGCCCACAGCTAAATTACAATAGTTACTTTGGAATAATAAATTCCAAGAGAATTGAAACTATAAAAAAATTAGGAATTTACAGGATAATACAAATTGGAATCAATTAGCAATCGGGAATCGAAAAGAATATAAAACAAAGAAACTTGGATACAGAAGGCATCACAAACAAGTTTTGATAAGCCTAAGGATGATCGTCACAAGAATGGGTGAGTTCTTGATAAGATCACAAGATGCAAGGAAGAATTCTAGAAAAGATATTCTCACTATTATCTTGGCAAAATAATCATCCTTCATCAGAATTTCAAAAAGGTATAAATACAAACTTAATTGTAGGTCTTGCCTGTTTTGTAAGTAAATAAAAGAAAAATACAATCCCTATATTCGAAGAAAAAATAATTTTGTCCATGTTGTTAACTTAACACATTCTAATTAGTTATGGGTTCAAATCTTAACTCCAAGAAAAGTATTAATAATTTTATTTTAGCACTCCAAGCATGTTATACATGTAATCAACTTAGTCTCTTCAAACTGTTGGACCTTTGACGGTTGGGCCTCCAAAAGATGAGCCACCTTGTATTGCAATGTCTCTTGGACCTTTCTAAGCCTTTCTTTCATCATGGATCCACCTAAGTCTTGAATTGGGTCTTGGTATTGATCCTCCTCACTATGCCCTTGGCTTGATGTTCACATCACTTTGTGTTATAAATACTTTTTCAATTTTTTTGTATGAGATAATTACTCTCAATGTACATAGTTATTTTAAAGGATAAGTTGGTTTGGATTGTTCTTTACCTTTGCAACCCTTCAAATGAATTTAATATTCAGTCCGATGTTCCCATTCGTACTTAGTGTTATGTTTAAACAATTCCAAATATATCCGTGGCATAACAAAATATTATTCACCAAACTTCACATCCTTATAACCCTAATCAAAATGGGGTTGTTGACCACAAACACCTCATTTAAACGTCTTAGACCATGTGTTTGTTAACAAGTGAAACCCTTTGCCATTCAGGGTGGTTATTGGCTATGGTTGAAGAGATGTGTGTATTTCAGAGCAATGAGATAAGGGACCTTGTTCCTTTCCCGGTAAGGAAATTGGTTGTAGGATGCCACTTGAACTGTACAATTAAAGTTGGTCTTGATGGTCTGCTAGATTGGTTGCTAAAAGTCATAAACAAGTTTTTGGCTTGAATTATGGATTTGTGGTGCCACTTTTTCTTTGATAGCTAAAATGACTAATGTTAGATTATTCTTGTCAATTGTTGCTATTTCCATTAGCCTCTTTACTAGCTTGGTATGGGAAGTGCTTTGCTATGTGATCTCATTGAAAAAGTTTACACGGAGCAGACTCCTAGATTCATTTCTTAGGTGGTAGACACTAGTTAGTTGTTAGGCTTTGCATCAATGGTCCCATGGTGAGGCATGTATTGTTCCAACAGAGCGAAAGAAAGTTGCAGGTTACATTAATTGTTCTACGACAGAGGTTCAGCGGGCTAAGTAACAATCAAATCATGATGCTTAGGATGATATATTCTTAAATAGAAAAAAGTTTGTCCTGACTATTAACTATATTTTTTGACCTAGTGGTAAACATTTGATCCAACACAATGGACGTTCTAGAGATAACAATCTTGGTAAAGGCTAGGTCTGTTGAGACACATTTGTATCCTAGTACCATACTTTTTGCTAGATTAGAGGGAACCAATTTTAAAACTTGGAAGATACTGAAGAATGGTAAGGAAATCAAATTATCTCATGTGTCTTTTGCTACTACCTCGTATAGTAGGCCCAAATTCTTAACTCATCTTGAGAAAGATATTGGGATGTTATAATTCACATTTTGAAACACAGTAAAAGAGTGAGGAAAAGGTCTAGAATCTGAAGAGAAAGGCCATACTTGAGTAGTGGGGTATTTAGATACTCATTATGCAACCTCTCCTAACAAGAGATCTATGTTTGGGCATTGTATATTCATTGTTGATAACCTGATCTCATGGAAAAGTTAGAAAAAATGTTTGAAAAGTAGAATCCTGATCCATGGCATCAACTATTTGCAAAAAGTGTAGAAGTAGAACATTGAGCTATTAAACTTAACCACTTACTTTAAGAATGTAGATCTAGGGAGGTTATCCAAATGACACTCATTTGTGATAATCAAGCTACATTCCATCACCTCTAATTCAATCTTTCACACGGGGACCAAACACATTGAAATAGCTTTGTCCTTAGAAAAAATTTATCTATCGACATTACAATATTGTTGCATATAACTTACGTTTGATATGTAACACTCATGGTACAAATTAGCTTTATGCCCTAGCTTGACGAAAATTGTTAGAAAGATTGTAAATAGAGTAATTACATATTTTATGATATTATTTAATATTTAATTACAAAAATTAGGGTAATTACAAAAATTAGGGTAATTGCTAATCCCTGCATTTGTTGCTTTTAATATAAATAATATTTTCTAGTGTCATCAAGACATGTATTCCTATACATCTCTCGTATTTCTCCTCCTCTTAAAATTATTTTTAATATAGCAACATTCACAAAAATTATTGATAATTGCATTTTCCTGGTGAAGGTGCAATTGGTTTTAGAAGGGGGTTGAATGGACCCTACAAACTTGATTTGTAACGGATAATAAATAAGCAACAAGCAACAATGAAACTTAGTTCCAAAGCATACAAGACAATGGTAAAATTAAATCCAAGACATGTAAGATTTATCTTGGTTCACTAAAATTTGAGCTACATCTAGTCTCCTTAAGCAATTGCTTAAGAGCTTTTATTAATCTACTGATTAGAAGTATTATCACCTTTCCATGTTACAACGAGTACACAAACCTATCCAGGTTATCCGAGTAAACAAGTTATACCAATCTCAATCTCCCCCTGAGATCAAGATTTCTGAAAGATTGAAAGAAACACTCTCAAAAGAGAGAACAATGAAGGCTTACAGGGTTACTTCACAATGGTGAACAATTACACAATGGTTTTGCATAACCCTAAAGCATATTCTAATTTTTTTTAAATGTATTGCACAATGTATTTCTCTTTTTGCTTCTTGTCTTCTTCAACTTAATGTTCCTCTATTTGTAGTTTTGTAAAAACTAGCCGTTGGATACTTGAAAGGTAAATCTTAACCCCATCTAAGGCTGAAAGTAGCCGTTGGAAGAACAACTTCTATTCTTGATCCTGTATTAAAATTGACTTTGTCTGCATATGAAAATAATTTAAACAGCACAAAATATCTTTGATTTAAAACAATTAACCATCTTAAATATAAAATATATCATAATAATTTGAATAATTTCCATTATGAATAAATTTGAACCTTAAAGCACAATATGCTATAAAATCGATTTTGATTTTTCTGTGAAAGACACTTTAATTCGTTTTTCAAATTTAGAAACAAATCAAATCAAAATTGTATGTGTAGCAAAATCATTTTGAATTGTTTATGTATTTAGTTATAGCAATATAATTTTAATTTCCAAAAGTTTCTGCAAATAAATATAGGTAAATAAAATATGGTAAATCAAATTAATTTTATCGTAAGCAAAACTTGATAAAACCATGGGCCAAGGTTGTAGAGAATGATTTGATCTCAAAATAAAATTGAAAACATATCTCAAAACAAATTTAAAACATTACTATTTTTATATTTATTTATTTTTAACTTTTCTCTTTTTTTAATTTTAAACAAAATTAATATAATAAAATAATAGTAAATAAACACTTATCTAGATATGCAACTGTACATACTCATCATGCTTAGCTTAGAGATCTGTGAATATTATGTAACAAACACATAAGATCATTAAATATAAACACATATTTGGAGTATTGTTATCATCAAAACTTATTAAATAATTAGATCATCTAAAGGGACTTTTAGACTATCTAATGATTCAACACCTGGATTGGGTTTTATTAGATCTATTAGAAGCTTGAATGACTGATGACTCTATCTATGAAAATGTGCTCCTACAGACATTTTATTATTGGAAGTCTAATATGATTTTCTTTGCATATGGAATCTTCCATATTCCTTTTTTCCTATTGATAGTCAATATGGATCAAATAATAAAAAGGTGTAGAGTACAGGTTTATATCCTATGTGGCAGGCATCTAGAAATAATGATTATTTATCACACCCTTTTTATTTTGATGCTTATGTTATGAAGTTCTACCTTGTAGGGGGTTCCTGCTAGTGTACAGATATTTGCTAGTGGAAATGCATCTCAAAGTCAACCTGTTGCTCGACGTAGTTTTTTCCGATGTTCAACCACCCAACTTAAATGGAATCGTGGCTCAACTGGGCTTCTAGTGGTGGTGCAGTCAGATGTTGATAAAACTAATCAGAGTTACTATGGAGAATCAAAATTATGCTATTTGACTACTGACGGAATGCATGAAGGACTTGTGCCTCTCCGTATGTTCTTTTTGCTAGTAAAATAAATGATAATTGGTTATATAATCTCTATAATAAGTATAACGTTCTATTTTTTAAAATCAAATTGACAGGAAAAGATGGGCCTATTCATGATGCTCAGTGGTCATATTCTGGCTTGGAATTTGCTGTTGTGTATGGATGTATCCTTTTCTCTGTGGTATTTACAATATTATGATAGGCAGCATGTACTAAAGTTCCCACTATTTGATATTTGCTGATCAGCTAACACGGAATATCAGGGGTAAGGTTTGATACGTTATAAAAATAATAGTACTTATGGCAGGGTCATGAACCCATTTTGGATACAGACCATTATTTTTGGATGATTATATATCTATGCTAGGTAATGCTTTTGAAAAATATACTAGAACTGCTTCTTTCTATCTTTTTTATTTGAAAGACCTTACCCTCTCATATATGGATTTTGATAAGCCACCAAACTGGACAAGATGTTTCCTGCTTATTTTTTTATGCCTTATGATTCGTACCATTTTAAGAAATGAGATGGTGGGTATTTTGGATACTGTTGTATTAATGACGTTTTGGTGGTTCTTTATGGCTCTCTTGAATGTATTTTTCCTTAACCTGTTTTAGTCATGCCTGCTAAGGCAACTCTGTTCGACAAGAAGTGCAATCCTCTTCTGGAGCTTGGAACTGGTCCTTACAACACTATTCGTTGGAACCCAAAAGGGAAATGTATCCTTGGCTGGTGAATTGATCTTCTTTGTTTAAGTCAAATAAATTTTAACCACTTATCAGATGGAAGATTTCTTTCTTTCTGTTTTAAATTTTTAAAGGCCCCCTGAGGGTTGTGGTAACAGCTGAAATTTGAAGTGGTTCAATATTCTAATGACATGTATCCAAATTTGGGTTCCTTGATTGTTAACTTCCAGTTTTGTGTTTGGCTGGCTTTGGTAACTTGCCTGGTGATATGGTATGTTCTGACTATTTGAATCATTATGCTCTGTTTTGACTTTTCCTTTCGGTGGAAAAGGTCTGATGTGTGTTTATAGCTTATCTAGGATGTTGAAAAACAAATTATGTCTTACAACCACTTCTGGAGTATAAGAATCAATCAACGGTGTGTTTGGGTAAACAACTTCAATAATATTTAGTGCACCGCTCTTCAATTTGTTTTGAAGAAAAAATCACTCTGATTTTGGTAGCTTTGAAAAGAAAAGTGATTATTTCCAAATATTGGTGGTTCCCACAAATGCACGTTGCTTTTTTGTATTTAGTTATTAAAACAATAACTGAAATGAAAAAGAAATCACAAGTATCTGCTGTACTTCCATATTATTTGGGCTCAAATGCATACAAGATTACACACACATACTTTGTATATGGACTTCATATGTTTTTCATGCTTATGTGCTTAGGTATTCTGGGATTACATAGATAAAAAGAAACTTGGAACCACTAAGGCTGAATGGTCTGTGACTAGTGAATGGTCTCCAGATGGGTGCTATTTCATGACAGCTACAACAGCTCCAAGGCTTCAAGTTGACAATGGGTATATATTATCTGCCATTAGCAGGACCTTGAATTTCTGAATACCTAAAAATATGCATTATTTTGTTGTTAGTGTAAAGATGCCATCCTTATTGGCCCCTTTATCCGTTTCCATTGATTTGATCATATATAGTCAATGATTAATTTGAACAACACTAATAGGTTTATCAGGCAATAATTCAAATTATTTTTAGGAGGACATTTTACTGATTGTTATATGTTGGTTTCCACCTTTTTGGTGGTCATGACCTTATTCAAAGATTTTTCTTTTTGTTATATTTTATTTTTTTTTATTGAAGGATCAAGATTTTTCACTACGATGGGTCATTGTACTTCAAGAAGATGTTTGACAAATTGTACCAGGTCAGCAGTGTCTTTTACTTTTGCTGATTAATTTGTTTATCTTAGCACCTTTTCATAGATGTTACTGAATTGCATGTGAACTATTTGCAGGCTGATTGGAAACCTGAATCACCCAGTAAGTTTGGTGATATTGCTGAATTAATTAAGTCTCTAAATTTGGTACAACTTGAAGATAAAAAACCAGCAGGTTCGTACCATGCTTATAACATTTCATTTAGTTATTATGAGTTATATCTTTTGTTCTTTGAAGACCATGACCTAATTGCAGATCAAGGACCACCAAAGTCAACCCAGACTTCCGTAAGAGCCTCTTCTGCCAATCCCCCAGCACAAAAACCTGCTGCATATCGTCCACCACATGCTAAGAATGCAGCTGCTATTCAGGCACAGGTACACAATCACACAATCTATGATCTGTCACTGTTTCTATTTTTAATTGTCAATATAAATTTTCAGCAATACTTAAGCATGCTATAAATTTATAGTTGCGATGTGATCTGAGTGTTAAGTCAAAATTTTCTAGTATATACATGTTTATGCATCTTGCCTTGAACTCTTGGAGCTGATTGGTCTCTAATAATGCCAAAATTATTTATATATTTGCAGTTGTTCGGAGAGACTCCTGCAGAGTAAGTACCTTTCCTGCACTCCCTCTTCCTTTGTTTTATTCTTAAGTTCATATGATTTATATTATGTTATGAATGGCTCTTTGTTGGCTAATTTAGATCAATGAGCAAGAATGCGTTACGAAACAAGAAAAAGAGAGAAAAACAGAAGGAGAAAAAGGCTGCTTCTGATGCCGGCTCTTCGTAATGGAATCAATGTTCTTCCTGACACATTCTAAATTGCTCTTCTACTAATGCACTCGCCCACCTGAAAATTTGAGGCTTCAGGTTTTGGTTTACTAGATTTAATTGGATATAAAAGGTGGAAGGAGATAAATCTCTTTTTCTCTTCCAGATAAAAGGAAGTATTTATTGTGAGGAAGTGAAATTATACGTAGGTCACACATTCTTTTGTTTCCTGTTGGGATATAAAAGGTGAAAGTTGAAGATAAATCTATTTTTCTTCTGATAAAATATGCATTTGTTGTAAGAGAAATAGAATTATAAGTAGGATGCGCACACATGCTCAGACCAGTGTAGGATTATAAATGCATACAAAGTACTAATGGAAATAGTTAGGGAAACTTTATAAGTTTATATGTTCAAAATTTCATGTAGTAGAAGTTAAGGCTAGAAGTTTCAGTTTCCGGTTAAAAGTAGGTCATTCCATTCTGCACCCCCAGAGTTTGAAGGTGCACCCCCATGGGGTGGTGAAAAGTCAAAAGTATTTGATTACAAATGTTTCACGAGTAAATTAAATATATTTTCAGTTTATACCGTATAACAGAATATTTGATCATCTAATACTAAAGACGATAGTATAGAAAAGAGAAGTTGTCTTCCAATGAATTCACTTGTAAATTTAGTTGATTAGTATTTAAAACTTATATGCAAGTAATAAAAGTTAATAATAACAAATTAAATGGGAGATTTGAGAATTGTAGTGTAGAAAAATAAATTAAACAATGTAAAATAGTAAATAAAGTAGGTTTAATCTTGATTGATGTTGCTTCAGGAACAAATTAAAAAAGTTACAGGGTAGATCATCTAATGCATTGTTAAATCATCCAACACAAAAAAGTGATAATATAAATAAGGTAAATAAATTTTAAGTGGTCTCTCGGTAAATCTAATAGTAAGTCCAGGACAATGTAAACTAGTAAAATGTAAACTAGTAAAGAAAGTAAGTTGGACTCTTAAATTCATTTATTGTGAATTCTTCATTTGTTATCATTATTATGTTTCAATTTTCTTCATATATATTGAGCTTGATGGAACAAGTGATAATCAAATCTTATTAACAAAACATCTATCGTCTATATTCAATATTTTAATTGGTTTCTAAGTATGTTTATCTTTTACTTTTTGATTAAGCATATAAAATATTCATTTAAGTGAATTAAACAAGAACTTTACTTAAAAAAAATAATTAAATTCTCAATGTATTAAAACATAATTATATTTCTAAAAAAATAAATTTAAAAAAAGATCAAAAGTAAAGTATAATATGCTATAAAAAATTAAAGAACAAAATTTTATTAAACAGAAACATTAGAACACATTGCTAAATAACAAGAAAATCAACCAGTTTAGTCATTCATAAAGAAGACGAAAGTAAAAGAATTATAAAACGAAATGAAATTAGTTTTAAAGTGTGTTATTTGGTGTTTCTTCTTTTATCTCTCAAATTTTCATTTAAAATTTTCTTACTCTATACGAATTTTGCTCAGAATTATATCTGAGATATTGTTTTCCTTTTGTGTCATACTAATTTGCAAATATTCTCATTTGCAAATATTCTCATTTCAGTTATATTGTAGATTTTCATTCTTGCTTTTCATTCAAATGTTTTGTTTTTAATTCTTGTTCCAGATAAGCGCAATAAGTTTTAATGTAATATCAAATATGTTGTGAGAGTTCTTTGTAGAATAATTGAAGGAAATCTTATTTGTTCAGCGTGCCAAAAACAAGGTAAAACAGAGGATCTTTATTTACATAATTTAAGAGAGAATCTTTGTAGAAGATGTGTGCAAAGTTAAATCTTACTTCTCATTCAATGAATCAATGTCTTTCTTCTTCAAAATGGTGCATCTAACTGTAAATCTTTCAAATGGATCGTCTAATGATACAGTCTATAGAGAGAGACCGTCTAATGGGACTATTTAATCTATTTTAAATGCATCAGACTCTTACTATACCCTTATTTTCATTTCACTTGATGTTTTTAAGGTATTTTCTTTAGTTAAGTCTTCTCATATGGTTCATATGGAAAACTCATTGTGAAAGGTATCATATATATTCAGATAGGCTTGTTCTATAGATTTTGTTCTAAAAAACTTATTCTAGATTCTGTTCTAGAAAGCTTATTCTAGAATGTATTTCTTGTGTTCTGAAAATCCTATTCTAGAAATCATGTTCCAAAAATTCTATTATAGAAATCATATCTAAAACTTCTGGAAAACTTGTTCAAGAGATTTCTGGAATAGATAATCTAGATATCATTTTTACAAAGGGTAAAAAAGTTGTTTTAAAAATTATGGAGGTGCAGGAAGAAAAATCCAAGACAAAAAATAGACTAATCCCACGAAAACCTAAAGAGAAAGGGGGTTTATTTTGTCTTCTAAATTTATTAATCATAGACATTTCTTTTTACACCCCATATTTTCCTCACAAATCCCCATAAACATTGAAAAAGTCCTTACTTTGTCCTTCTTATAAGAAGGATTATGCAATCCAAAATAGACTTTTAAATCTGAAATAGACTTTTGGATTTCAAAAGTTATCTTTATGTAATCACATCAGAGATTGTACAATCTAAAGGAGATTTCCAAATTGTATAATTTAAAAACATTCCAAAGGTTTATTCAAATTGTATGATTTGAAAGTTTTTTTTAAGAAAAAAGTTGACTTCTAAATTTACCTATCTCGAATATGCTTTCAAATTCAAAAGTGAGTTTTCAGAATTTAAAATTTGAAAACAACTCTTTCTGAAAAAGTACTTTTGAATACAATCTAAAAATTCTTAAATCATATAATCAAAATGAGAAAACAACCGAGACAAGGAGAATTGAGAGAAGAAATAGAATTTTTATCTTTTACGCATCCCCGTAGGATGCAGGAAGAAACCAATAGAAATGACAAAAAAAATCCCCTTAAATCATATATAAAAAAAATTATAATAGTCATTAACAACTTGTTTTTAATTCAAATAAAAAGGAATATAAAGGTGGGGCAAAGATTAGTATGATATTCTTATCATGTAATCTTACCTACTCTCAATTCGAAAATATGAAAAAAAAAAAAAAAAAGAGGTTAAACACGAATGGAGTTTTTTTTCCAATTTTGCTACTCTTAATACTTGGATAAGTCAATTTGAGATTTGAAAGGGTTTAAAAAAATGAAGCTCAAATATTATTACCACAAAAATTGAATACTTTTACTTGTCTCACATTAAAATAGTCTAAACTTTTTTTCTCCACTTGAATAGGGGTTTCTGAAACAAAACCCAATTCAAAAACCAACCAAACAGAAAAGTCGTGAATAGAGAATTCTGTCGAATTGAGTTTGTTTTTTCTTCCAATGATATGGTTCAGTCCGATGTTTGACTTCAAAAAATAATTCAAATTAAATTGCGTACTGTATTATATTTATTTATTTATGTTTATTATTTTCAATGTTTACTTTTTAAATATAAGTTTGATTATTGCAATTGAATTGTTGATTAAATTCGATTATGTTTTAACTTGCATAGGATATAGATATTTGCATTTATCAAATAAAATTATATTCGATGTTACATGTAGAAATCCAGTGTTAGGTTGAGGTAGTTGACTTTTAAATCTCTAGCTTTTTTTTTAATTAATGTCATGTAAAATTATTTCACTTTTTACATATTTTATTATAAATTTGTGATTGTAATTACATAACATTTGATAACAGTTAGTATGTACATTTTTTTAAAATTTGCTCATTGATAATATTTATAAATTAAATTATTACTTAATAATATATAGTAAAATTAGTTTAAAAATGTAAAAATAGAATGAACCTAAATCACAAAAAGTTAGTTTAATTTGATTCGGATTGTATAATTAATTTCAATCTAATTTTTTTTTTGTGAGACTAACTTCTATAAAAACAAACTCTAAACAATTTATTCCTCTAAGGTCAGAAGATGCACTTCAGAGAAGAAAGTGTACTCAATTATTTATTAAGAATGAATGGTAGAAATTTGTGATAAAATCCAATGCGTTTAATAAAATCTAAAATTAACTATAATTCGTCAAAGTAGACTTCACAATGTTCAGGAATAGGTTCCGTGTAAATTAATAATGATAAAATTTTAATTTTATAAAAGGAAATATATATTTAGTACATAAGGTTTATGCTCAAATTATTTAGTTTATTTTACTTTAAAGAAAAATATCAATTAAAAAATATTTTTGTGATTTAAACCATAGATGTCTGCATTCAATCGTTATAATGATTCTGTTACTCTAAAGTAAATCTCCTACTTCAAGAGTTAAATCCCCTTCATAAAAAATAATAATTACCAAGGTATAAGCTAGTTATTCAAGTACAGTTTTTAACAAGCCAAAGTTCGTCTTATTTAAATAAATGAACTAAGATTGAACATTTTCTTTTCTTTATAAACAACCTTTAAATTTAAAAATTCAACTTCGTCCATGCAAGTCCCCTATTTTCAAATTTCTTTTGACTTTCAAATCTTTTTATAAAAGAATAAAATATAGTTATTGTGAGAAAATTCAACAATAAAAATTGTAACTCTTTCTATAGTCGCTCTCATTGTTATTGTTTCTAATCTCTCTCTACAGTAGTTGTTTGGCTTTTCTCAAACTAGAACAAGAAAACATTTACCTTAAAATGGTGAGACAAACATGCTGTAAATCCTAGAATCATATTCGAACAATTGTTGCTAAAATAATATTAAGCTGTATTTGATCTTTCGTTAAGAATTTGACAAATGTTTGTCAAACTAATAATCAATGGCAGTATCAAAACTGGCAAAATTGCAAAATCTTAATATGCCATATATGCTTTATCACCAAAATACCTTAACTGTTGTAATAAGCAAGCAAAATTCTTGCATACATGTAAACGACTCAAAATTGGATAGTTTAGGAAAGATGGTGTGAAGGTGATTGACATCAGCTCTTGAATCTGATGCTTCTACTGACAGCTGCATTAATTCCAGAGGTTTCCCCTCCATAAGGAGCAGTTGGTCTCCTCATACTCTGAACCTGCCCCTTACGATTCTTAACAGCTTTTTTATGCTTCAGCTTGTAGTTCTTCCTGGGATTCTTTTTTGCCTTGTTGCGATTGCGAGTTAGTCCCCTATTCTTCTCCATCTGCACAAATTGGTAACAACGAAAAAAGTTGAAAATTTGAAAGAAAAGATGAACAATTCAATTGAAACCCGTAGTAGATAGAGTAAGAACCTGAGAAGAAATTAAGCGCTTTCCTTCTATAGTATCTGGCAGTGAGGAGACTGAAGTGTTCCTGTAAACAGCAATCAATCTTTTGTTACAAAATTCTAGACAGTGGCAGCAATAAAATTGAAATAGCCAAAATGGTACCAAAATTTCACCTTGAGTAAGCCTCGGCTTTGGCTGCCAGTTTTGCAGCTCGCAGTTGTTCCACTTGTTTGTAAAATTCATTTTCTGAGTCCCCACTTCCATCATCATCATCATCATCGTCATCATCCGCATCCTCAACCTCATCAGGTCCAAGATTACCACCCATTTGATCATCCTCGTCATTGTCATCATCATCCTCAGTCTTAATTCCAGCACCGGCCAACACCCGAAGCTCGTGTTTCCTTCGTCTTTCACTAATTTCATCTCTCTTTGGCAAATCATCATCACCAGAAACCACCTTACTCAAAAGAAGAGATGAGTTAGTTGTTAACAGGTTATATAAAAAGTGGAATTGTTGTAACATAAACAAGAGTTTTTATTTAGTAATTAGTATAACACAAAAATAGTTATTAAAAATATACTGAAACGCCACTCAATATTCGATAAGACTTTGGGACTTCTTGTAGGAAATATTACGATATAACAAACAGATTAAGTCAAAACAGAACTATATGATCTTGTTCAGATTGTACATATAACTTCATTTCCCTGCTAACGACACTATAAAATGCAAATGAAAATAGAAATCAGAATTCATCAGGCAAAACTTTGAAGTTCAGTTACCTTGGGTTTCTTCATATTTGCATTGAGGAACTGTGAAACCTTTTTGTAGCTAGAACCATTAATCAATGTCGCTTCCTCGTTGACATCCATGGAATCATCATTAAAATCATCATATGTTTCAAGCTGGCTGTGAAATTTGAAGTGGCTAAGTTCCAACATGCTTGAAAAAAGTAATGTAAAGAATTGAAGAATAAAGTTATACCCATTAACTGGTCTTGAACGCTTTACTCCATTACTAGGCTTTGGAGCAATGGAGCTGTACAGACCCTTTTTCTTCAGTTTTTCCTCAAGGGAAGCTCTAACTTTTAGCATCTCCAAACTCTGTGCGCCAATGTGGTCCTTCTGGCATGTTAAGGTTGATTTCAGTCAAATTAATAGCCTTTTGAACCAACAAAATTAAATCAAATATAAAAAGGTAATTATTTATTCAATAGAAAGTAGAAACAAAGTAATAGAACAAAACATCATGTCATGATCCATAATTCACCTGAGGTTTAACTTTTCTTGTTTTCTGTTCACCATCCTTTGAGGATCCCAATTTTTGCATATTTTGCTTGTTGCTAGGCTGCAGCAACACATAAAAAAAGGTTGAACGTTGAGAACATTTTTTAAGGTTATCATTTGGAACGGATAACAATAAAAGCCAAGATTCATATGTGATGATTACCAGTGTTTCTTCTTCTGATTTGGCAGAGACAGGAGGCTGCTCTTGGTTTTTAATGACAGAATCAATTGTCATTGGAGAATTCTCATTATCTGACTTTAATACTGCTTCTAACCCATTATTTCTTACAAGAATGTCCTCAAGTTTAACTGGAAGTTTTGAGTCAAGTTGTTTCATCTGTTGAGAGAGGCACGCATTAGAAATTTGCAAAATCTAGGAAAACAAACTTCATCTCAAGTCTCATATTTGTGGCAATTGCACATCAATGTTTAAATGTCAGCAGATAACTGTGCACAATTGACGACATCGTGTTAGAAAGTCAATTCACTAATCTAGCATGAATTATACCCGTTTTTCCATTGTGTAAGCAGGGCTGCCAATATAGGGTGTATGCAATATAATAAATTATCCAATATAAGCTAAGATATTTCCGATAAATTTAGTTGAAACATTGATTATCTAATAAAACAGGACTAATGAAGAAATGTCAGTCACATCATATGTCTATGCCCTTTCATATACTACTTCCAGGTTACTGCACTAACGGACCATATAAAAAGAAATGAATAAGTGATATTTTCTCTCCAACAAACGGAAGCTATTTATATCACCATGACGACCATAAGCATGTGGCAAATGATTTTGGAAAGTAGAACGGTACAGTAACAGCTGTTAGCTAATTTGAAAATAACAAGACCTGATCAGATAATTTCTTGATCTCTTCAAGGCGAGCAGTTATCGGATGATCACGGACTGGCTGCCCTTCAGATTTGAGGAGAAGGTAGAACGTTATAGCTTGGCAATAGGACAACAAAATAAGCTGCTTCAACTCGAAATAACGCACTTCTCCTTCCATAACTATTTCCCCCGTTTTAACCTGTACAAAAGATAAAAATAATTGTAATGAAATACACTGTCCATGCAGGGGAGAGGCAATTACCATAAGAAAACAAGGGTTAGACTACTTATTTTATATTAACCCCATAACACAGGTAAATCCAGAGGCAGATTTAAAAGCATTTACTCTATAACGATCACAGCAGTGTAACTTCCTCTAACAGGGGTCCAATATCTCAGTAGAAAGAATAAAATAAAGAGAACCCATGACTAAAAGAAACAAAAAAACATAAGGAATGAATGACAGGCAATAACAGGAAAGCCTCCCTAGATATATTATTGATAGATATGTTAAGTTCATTGACTCTTGTATACAAAATAAGTAATTTTATATTTATATTTATACAGGTTAAACTCTTTTTACATGGTTTGCAAGTCATGGAAAACAGAAAAAGAAAAGCCAGAAGAGCAAAAACCTTGCTTAAAAATGGGTTAACTTCACATTCAAGTTGTCTGTGTGCCTCATTTAGTTCAGACAACCAACCAACTAATTCTGGAGCAGACCTGGAAGAAGATGATAGTCACTAGTCAAGAAGAAGCATAGGAAAATGATAACATTGACACATAAATGTTTTAATACAAATATATCTGAATATCTGATACTGTTTTAATCCATTAATAGTGAATATGGCACAAATTAAGCTAAAGAAATGCATGAAAATGTAACATCACAATTTATAACTCAATCAACATGCTAAAAGATAAAGACAACATCCCAACCTATATACAACATTCATTTGCTCCTCCTTTGACAAAGCATTCAGTTCATCAACACTGAAAATTATATCTCTATCCAGTGGCTTTATCGCTTCGTTTCCTTTATCTGATGCCTCCTGTACACATATAGAAGTTCACTAGAAGTTTATAAACAGATATCATCTCATATATGTCTTCACCAAATGTTGAATTCCCCTAATTTTCCTTCCTCCACATGTTTCTCTAATAATACAAAACTTGACTACAAACAATAAGATAATCAGCAGCACTCACCTTCAAAGTTAATTTCTCATTATCTTTGTCTCCACTTAAATCCACAAGGTCATAGTCTTCCATTGTTAAGGATTTTGCCTTCTCCCTTTGTATTTGTAATGCCAATTCTTCCTCTTCTTTTGGGGCCTCATCATCACTTGATTGAAGCTTAAATAAAAATTTTATGATTACTCAACAGAAACGATAAAATGCACAAGGAAACTAATAAATGTTAAGCTAAAGATCCACGACCAAGAGAACATCTACGTATTGATGGTTTGAATATTATATATGACAACATTTTTGTTTTGCTTTTGCATGCATTGCTCAAATTCTCACCTCAAAATTACGATTCTCAGCACCATGCGAGAATTTTTTCCCACCCAAAGTAAGTTTATAACCTTCCTCATCTTCATCATCTTCATCAGCATCATCAATTGTATCATCACCTCCCCCAAACTTTGAACGTAAATATTTCCTTTGCCTAATCACTACGCACAACATACACATTGATTTAGTGAGATTACAAAATAACAACAACAAAGCCTTATCTCGCTAGTTGAGACTAGCTACATGGAACATCCAACATCATTCAGTATGATTAGAACCAAAGCTTCAGAAATACAATTATACTTTCTTGAAATTACACCTCTTGAATAGCATATGCTCCAAAAATTTGCACAAGTAATCAAAAGGACTTAGCAAGAATTCTTTTCATAAGCCCAAAACTACATTCTTAACCAAGAATTTCAACAAACATTGATTCACTAAAGTCGACCGCCAATATGAGTAGATATTAGCGCCTTTTATTTTTACAAATTATTTATCAAGTCCAAAATCTTATCTGATTTTAGCTAATTGATTTAAGACTAAGTGTGTGTTTTGGTGCCTGTGCAAATAAAAGTAATAGCCGTTTTATCCAATCCATAAGATTATAGTTTCGACATTTTATGCATTGGAATGTGCAAACTGTTATCTAAAACCCCCAGAACAAGAATCTAAACACACACTAACTAACCATGTTTCAAACTGACCATAAGATTTGATAAAGACAGATTGATTAAAATCTGCGATCTGTAAATCAATATATACTAACAACTGGAAGACTTGTAAATTTTTAATTTTCCAGTTTCTATTTCAAAAACAAGTTACAGATAAATAGTCTTTAAATTATTAGAGGTTAATTGCAAAAGGCTGGATAGCCTTTACAATAAAAGAAGGTTGCTACAAAATGTACCATTTATACCCCATCCTTTCGGGAAAGGTAGCAAAGTATACATAAATGGCATGCATTTTGATTCGATATCATAGTCCAGCAAACTCTTTAGCTACCGCACTTGAATAGAGATTATATATTTGCATAAAAATTATATATGTACTATGTCTCACCTAGGAACCCCACCATCCATCTCTATCAAATTTAATAGTGTACTTCAAAGATTCAGATATGCAAATCTATGAGTGAGAGTGTATGTATATATCAAACATAAAATATCATACTTACTCTTTGCCAAATCATCATTCCCATCATCTTCTTCATCGTCATCATCTTCTTCATCGTCATCTTCCTCGTCATCTTCCTCGTCATCTTCATCAACATCCTTTGACCAATATATGAAAGAGAAGAAATGAGACAAAATATACAAATTTTCATCAACAATTCTGTTCGAGTTGTTAAGCAAACAGATAACACATAGAAGGTTGATCTGTCATGTTTCATAGAGTTAAAGAAAAAGTTGGTAAAATTTAAAAAAATAAATGAAAATGAATTTACAGTAACCAAAACCTTAACATCAAAAATGGGAAGCTCCTCATCTTCATCTGACTCTTCAGTACCATCATTTATGTTAAAGGGAATAATGTCCCTCTGCTTATGAACTGCAAAATTAAAGCATCAGATAAGTGAGTCAGCACAAGCAGGCCAAAATCATAAACATTAGAAGAATGAAAATTCAAAGTTTTGGTCACAGTAAATGAAATAAAAGAAAAATTATTGCCTCTCTGAGAAAAATAAATGAATAAAAATGAACAAAATGGAGTTACATGTATCAATCTCATCATCCATGTCATCACTCGAATAAGTATCATGCTTGGATCGAGAGCTTGTTTTAGAGTTTTTGACTTCTTTCTTCTGATAACTTCTACCACCTTTCTTCCCCATACTATTTGTGTTGGTTCTTTACCACGAACTGGAGAAAACATAGAAAACAAATGAACGAGGAGTGCCAAATTTCTGCCTAGTGAAGTGCAAAGAAAGAAAAGATAAAGAAAATTGCGTAGAATAAGGATGTTCAATTCCTTCGCATATTTGATTCCAAGACTAAAATACTTAAATTTACAAACATTGTGTTTTTCTCAATCTATTTTTATTACCTTCTTTCCATGTTGTCAAGAGACTTCATTATCAAAGGCCAATAATTTATTTAAAAAAATTTAGAACTACTTGTTAAAATAACAGAAAGTTTCCAGGAGCTAAATTTTTAACAGGAACATTTAGTGCAAATAATCATAAAACGGTACCTTCATCTTGGAGAAGAAAAATTGCTGTCCTAGAAACTAGCTTTGTTCTCACTCTAACCTTTAATGTATCCATAATCCATAGTCATCACAAATGAGAATCTTAAAAAATCTCAATTTTATTCTACTTCTAATAGGATTTTCTACTTCATAGATCAAAATTATATAGAAACCATGCTTTAGATGCTTAAGCTGAATAGGGCTTTGATAACAAAACACAGAATCTTTTCACATGAATATAGTTATAAGTTCATAGAAGTTGAAACAAAGTGTTTTTCAAAAAAATACCATTCGACATCTTGATGTCTAATAATAAATGTATAAATATGATTTAAACACAATGATGTAAAAGTGAAGGTACATTAGTTCAGTAAAAAAATCCCCACATAAAAGACCCATCATGGTGAATCCCAACCTTGTTCAGAGTAGAACAAAAACACCAAAGGAAAGCGCAAGACTTTCCTAACAGTAAATTTAAAAAAAGTCACAGACCAATATAGCGGAGCAATGCGAAGCAAGTAACTGCCAAGGGAACAAAACAACACAAACCAAAGTATTTGGCAGCAGCATAAAGCTCTAGACTTTAAACTCATTCAGCTCCAAAAATCAAAAACCCATTTACACAATAAGGCTCTTGGAATAAAATTTGACGAAATTAAAAAAGGGGGTAGGCGTAAAAGTTGAAAGATATTAGAACAGAGCGTGTCTGTTGGCAATAAAAAGGTGGAGGGTACCTTGAGAAAAGTCACGAGTGAGTGAGGTCGAGTTCTGAGAAGACACGACACAGTTCAGAACGCAAATGGTGTTGAGAGGTGCACCAAGAAGGAGAAGGTACCGTGAAGGGGGCAACCGCAGCCGAGACAGAGGTATGCTATGGACTCTCACAACAAGGTCTAAGGGTTTAGGCCAGAGTTGTAACAGAACGAAAAAAATTGTAAAGAAGGAAATTTTTATTTTGAAACAAATCTAATTTGCATCCTATAAAATTTTAAATATATAACACATTTTATTTAAATTTATTAATATATAATTACATAATTTTAAAAATTACTTTAGTGCAATATAAATTTATTATATAATTTATAATTTCTATTTTACAAATTTTTGTATTTTTTATTGTATAAGGTTTAAAGAATTATTATAAATTTCATAATTTATTAGGACAACCTGATCATCTGTTTAACTTTTCCATTTATTTTTGTAAATATTTTAAAGTTATAAAATAAAAATGTATAAATTGATTAAAGAATAATTAACTATTATTCCGCTATAGTTGAAACTTGAAAACAAATATGGTGAGTAAAAATCATGCTAATTTTTTCTTCGACTTGTATAATATGAATAAATTGTTTATGATATTTCTCACTTTCGTAAAATTTTGATTAGTACATATTGATAGAATAAATAAATATTGGAATCCTTTAACTTTAACTAAATATTCAAGAGATAGAAAACTTAATAAAAACTAAATAATATACATTATATACACTGGTATAAAATTAATGTATTAAATGTCTATATTAAAATAAGTTAAGGAAATGTGTTCACAAATATACATTAAAAATAAAATAATGATATAACTTAGTAAATATATATATATATATATATATATATATATATATATATATATATATATATATATATAAAATAGAAAAACTGGATCATATCGTAGCAAAATTTTAAAATAATAAAATATAGGACGAGTTTAGTAGAATTGTGACGTTTTATTAAACGATTTATCTACGTCACTGGATAAAATTCATTTTATTGAAAACGAGGAAATTTGTCTAATTAAAATTTGATAGATTTGGCGGTTAACTAAAATTCAATTCAATTAAAAACTCTGAAAGTTTTATTTTTTACGCAACTAAAAAGCTATTAGAGAAGCAAACATTTTATAATGATGGCTAGACATAGTTATAACATGTGATTACTAAAATTCAATTCAATTAAAAACTCTGAAAGTTTTATTTTTTACGCAACTAAAAAGTTATTAGAGAAGCAAACATTTTATAATGATGGCTAGACATAGTTATAACATGTGATTTTTAGGTTGTTTTATAATATGTGGTGTGTTGTGGATATAACGAGAAATTAATTTGTTGATATAAGTAAATTATATATTAAATTTGTGTTTTTACCGGAAATATCTGAATTCTATTAATATTATATTCACATAGGTGTCACAAAATTCAAAGAGGTTTCTTTTAACTTAGTCTATTATGTAAAGAGTTGTATCTAGTAAATCATACAGATTCATTTTGTCACATGTGTAAATGTGTTTATGTTTTGTAGCTTTATTGTATGAGATGGCTTAGTAAAGATAGTATGATAGATAATTTTTAAGTTTAATTTAATATATGCATCTTTCAAAAATATAAGTTTCATGAACATCATCATTTTATTTATGACATTGAGATGTAGTCAGAGAGTTAGATACTTGATTTTGATATATGTCTAATGAATGTATTATATAGAATTTTGAAATATATGTATATGGCTTTGATATATACGTGTATGTGAGATTTTAAAACATTGGTTTGTCCTATTTCATATGCTTGTATGCTCTTGCTTTTTCAAACTATGATGATAGTGTGTTTTCCAAAGGAAATGGTATTTCAGGAAGAAAGTTTCATTACCGTTAAGGTGAAGAGAGGGCAAAGAAATATGTTAAATGTTTTGTTTCAAATTTTTAGATATGTATTGATGCAATTTTGTCTTGAGACGACATACAAGAATAAAAAGGTCATTAAGCTAGAGTTTTTATCAAGAGCTTATCATGAGATTATGTCTAATTGGACTTGTTTGGGCCTCCAAACAAACTTTGGTCAAGTTCAAAATTGAAAGAAATCACTCTAGAAACTTTGGAGCTTCAAGATTACAAGACATTTGCTTATAAAAATTGCATAGAATAGTGTATAATTTATTCTTGGGGGGTTAAATTTTTGGGACTGCTTCTTCCTGCACCTCCAAGGTTTCTTCGGCCACCTCCAAATTTTAAAAAAGTTCTTAAAATGTCTTGTGTGCAAAGATAGTTTTACCCTTATGTACATTAAAGCAATGCAACAGTAGAAGAGGGAGGTGTGTGAGCTGCAGTGAAGGTGGACAACTGCGGCTGTGTTCTTTAGCAGTAGGGGCTTTGAGCGATGACGTGTGTCATCGGCGACAACAGAGCGGTGGTTGAGCAATGACAGAGCATCGACGGTGTAGTGGTGGCGGCATAGATCGTTTGGGGGTAAGTTGGGTGGGATTTTTATTTACATGCATGCTTTCGAAATGGATGGTTCCGGAACACATTTCTAATGAAACAAATATGTTTCAGAACAGGATGTTCTGAAACGTGTTAACTGAATTCCAAAACTCATTGCCAGCAAAAATACAGTTCCAGAGTGGGATGTTCCAGAACTGTCATCCGGATATGGAGAACAGTTCTAAAACAACCCATTATGAAACTGTTTTTTTGTTGATAATGAGTTCCGGAATGAGTTGTTCCAAAACTGTTCTCCGGATCCGGATGACAATTCCAGAATAGCACATTTCGGAATTCATCATCAACGAAAATTAAAAACCCACAAAACACCTGTAAATAGTAGAAACCACCCAAATCAACTACAAAAACGTTCAATAAATCATCCTTACCTCAAATGGATGATAAGTATGTAGACGGTGGTGGTCGACGGAAGCAAACCGGCGACGACAGTGGTGCTCCTTGCCACATGTCACCTTGCCAATTGAGAGGATTCTCTCCATTCATGCCTTGACATTCATTCTTTAATTGTAGAGTTTTTAAAAAGCTTGTCATACAAGTTAGGGTTAGGGTTAGTTTTAATTTTTTCTATAAATATGATGCTTATGTAACTCATTTTTAAGTTTTGAATGAGTAATGAAATACTACCAATTTTTGTCTCTTTAACTTGTTCAAAAATTCTCCAAAGAGTAGTCTCCTTTATAGTCTAAACTCTTGCTTCCTCCTAAATATATTGACCTAACCTCAAACCTAATTTACTTCCAAATTCATCTCATATAGCCACAACAACAATTTTTCTCCTGCATCTACTCCAATTCACGTTTAAACATCAAATCTCAAAGAAAAAACACATTGACAGATGCAATGGAGATAGGAATTGTATAATGTATATATTGCAATTCCCTGTAAGAAAGGAAGTTTCTTTTGTAAAGACTTTAAAATGTAATGTAAATATTATGTGTGTGTGTTCATTTTTATTGTGATGACTAGTAGTAATGTAACTCTTAGAAGGATGTTACATGGTTTCCCTTCAACTCCACTATGATAAATAAAATCCTTGTAAGTGAGGTATTTCATATTATAATCCCCTATGATTACAATGACTTGGGCATCATTCACCCTTTCAACGGTATACTCGGTATACTTGCCTCGTGAATCACGACCATGGATGAAATATACATATTTTTCAACATTAGCAGGTTTAATTATCTTATGGTACTAATTTCAACTAAGGGTATGATGTATTATATCTCTTTAACCAAAATTAAAAAGGTACTTTAAAGCTATCACAAAGTGAAGAAGGAACATCTGAGAGACCATATATGGGCCAGTAACAAGAAGTAAGGCCGAAGGAATATAGGAGAGAGAAAGCTTTTAAAAGACTTTTTTTGTTGTGGAAAGTGAATTATTAAAATTTTCCTCCTTTGTATAAATTGTAAATAGTATATTGAATTTATTTGGTCTTATATTTTGGGCCAATATAGTGTAGATATTTAAATTTTGGGTCTTGTATTTGAGTGCTTCTTCTTGTACCTCCAAGTGTTCTTGGGCACCTCCAAATTTTAAAAAAATTCCAAGTCTGCCCTTCAGTAAATTACCATATTATCTTTGATTTTGAAAAATAATAAAACAGTAAAACAATACATGGAGGTGGGAGACGAAAAGTGAGATGATGGTGGTGCTGCAAGGTTGTGCGTGGTAGTGTGGGTGGGTGATGTGCAACATCGGCGGGGATGGAAGAGTGGAATTATGACGGCGTGGCGGAGTAATAGCGACGGAACGTCGTTCGAGGGAAGTGGGGTGGGTTGGGATATTTCGAAACACGTGTTCCAGAATAATATTTTTGTTTACGAAATGAATTATGGAACCAAGTGTTCCATAATGTTAAATTTGGAGTGCTAACATATTATGGAATGATCCATTCCGTGATAGTATTTTTTGTGTTGTGGAACCACCTGTTCCGGAATAGTGTAAATTTTTGAATTTCGAAACAGGTTGTTCCGTAACATATTTTTGAAGATTTGAGTTTAATGATGCCAATTTTTGTTGCAGTTGTCCAAAATAATTGATGAAGTTAATAATATGCAAGAATTACAATTAGTTAACTGTGATGGTGGTGATTTGGCCAATCATTTCACGACTGATGAGGTAATTTTATTTGATTGTGCCATTTTGTGTATGAAATTTGAAATCTAAATTTAGTAGTTTTGATATCGGTATTTGCAACACGATATGATTTACTAGAATGGGTTCGTAAAGTTGCATTTGATCTTGGGTTTGTGATTGTTATACTTAGATCAGATAAAGCAAACAGACAACCTAGAAGAAAAACATTTGTTTTATTAGGTTGTGAACGGAGTGGTAAGTACAAGAAATACAAAACGGTAGTAGACGTAAGTGTTACTGATTCAAGGAAGTGTGATTGTCCTTTTAAATTAAGGGGAAAACCAAGTTCCCATGGAGATGTTTGGATGTTGAAGGTCATATGTGATTTGCACAATCATACATTATCACATACATTAGTTGGCCATCCTTATGCAAGAATATTAAAGAAGGATGAACATGAGTTAGTTGTGAACATGACAAAGAGTCAAGTTAAGCCGACAAACATCTTGCTAACCTTGAAAGAGAAAAATGCCCATAATGTGTTACCATAATCAAGCAGTTGTATAATGCTAGATATACTTATAAGAGATTAGATAGAGGCCCAAGAATAAAAATGCAACAACTTATGACGTTGCTTGAGCGTAACCAATACATTCATTGGAGTAGGTGTCATATGTCTTCGGAGGTCGTGAGTGATGTGTTTTGGACTCATTGTGATTCTGTAAAATTGTTGAATGCATTTCACATTGTCTTGTTGATGGATAACACTTATAAAACAAATAAATACAAGTTGTCGTTGCTTGAGATAATTGGTGTGACTTCTACTGGCTTGACTTTCTCTATTGCATTTGTCTTATTATCCAATGAACATGAAAACAACTTTGTTTGAACATTGCAAAAATTGAAAGGGTTGTTTGTAACGGTCGATCATCCTGAAGTGATTGTATGTGATAGAGACCTGACTTTAATGAATGCAATTAGCATTGTCTTTCCTAAAGTTCATAACTTTTTATGTCGGTTTCACATTAATAACTTGTTATGCCTGTCAACAACAACAAAATCAAACAAATTAAATATAAAAAAACAATTTGAAATGAGTTACGGAACCACCCATTGTATAACATCTATACGGATCCGTATGCAAGTTACGAAATGGGCAGTTCCGCAATACATTTGGAGACCTCCCAATGTGTTGCGGAACCACCCGTTTCGCGACTTGCATACAATATACAAGTCGCGAAACGGGTGGGTTCGCAACAAATTGGGAGGTGTCCAAACGTATTGCGAAACTGCCCATTCCGTAACTTGCATACGGGCCCGTATAGATGTTGCAGAATGGGTGGTTCCGCAACAAAAATTGTTAGCACCAGTGGGCTGCTATGATGATTTGATGAAGCCAACCAAGTGAAGTTCAAGACCCTAAGAGCATATGTGGAATGCATGAAGACTTCATGAAGATTGAAGACTTGGTCTAGAACTTAGGAGTGTGTGTTGTGGGGTAAGGTTGAGGTCTAATTAGTGAAGCATGCAATCTTAATCAATGATAAACTCCAAATATATTTTCTGAATTAACAAAAGTTTTGAAAAATCATTAAAATCAAAACTTGCGTTTTAAATAACTGTTTTAACTAACTGGAGAAAAACAGTTGACTATTTGACGATTCAATCGACTGATTTTTTAAATGACAGTTATGTTTAAATAGCTGGCGCAAAATGTTTGGAAGTTAACAAAAATCATTTTACACATTTTCTGAGCACGAAAATTTGAGATTCCAAAGAGAGAAAAGAGAGCAAATGCGCCCACGAGTCTTGTGATAAAAGATCAATCAAAGTTTTCATCAAGAACGGTTTTCTTGAACTGCTGCTGGAGCTATCATTTGATTGAGACTGTTCTTCGCTGATTTGATCATCAAAACTAAGCCTTCTATACCCTTTCTTATTACTTTTGTCATTCTTTGTATAGAAGTGCTTGTATTGTAGTAACCTTGTTCGTCCATCATCTGTTTTGACATTTATTCTGAGTTCTTGAATTGCCTAGGTTGGTAATTCTGTTCTGTACAGTGGGCTCTGTACAGGGTGCGACTTGCTGTGGGTTTCAGCAAGGGTCTTCGTGAAACACACAGTGGGTTTCTGTGTGGTTTCCTGTTCTGCTGTGGGATCAACAGTGGTCTACTGCGAGTTGCAGTGAGACATTTCTGGGTTATACAGTGGGCTCTGTATAACGTTACTTGCTGTGGGTTTCAGCAAGGGAGTTCTTGAAGCACACAGTGGATTCTGTGGTGTTTCTTGGTCTGCTATAGGGTCAGCAGGGGTTGGCTGCAGAGTGCAGTGTCGTCTTGCTATAGGCAAGTGTTGTAAACTAGACCAGGTTAATCAGTTTAGTGAAATCCTTACTGTGTGTGAGGGACTGGACGTAGCCCTACTGTTGGGTGAACCAGAATAAAAATCTGTTGTGTCCTTATTCTCTCTTGCTCTCTCTTTTTATTGTTCTTGCTGATAGTCTTGAATTTTTCAGAATTAAGTGAATCTTGCTAATTGAATAACTTCATCATTTTCTGAAAGCATTTTCAAAAACAACCTAAAATCAGTTATTCCATTTTTAACACAGTCTAATCCAAACTGCTCTGAATCTGCTAACAACCAGTATATCAGTTTTCTGCAAAT
>Ga0209489_101362_pt1 | contig 50173 bp, 19 predicted proteins | sample SiratrowhiteBW_FD_187527 | JGI IMG/M metagenome (GOLD analysis project Ga0209489, IMG submission 187527) | Root nodule microbial communities of legume samples collected from California, USA - Siratro white BW (SPAdes) (version 2) | ecosystem: Host-associated > Plants > Roots > Nodule | place...
CTAAATTGTAATTTGAAAAAAAAAATTTGCATGCATCCCCAATGTACGAAAGTTCAAATTTTTTTTATTGAACTCACTTGACGTGGAAATAATTTTAAAGAAAACAAATATCATATATGTCTAATTAATCACATTTCATTTAAAATTAATTTTAACTACAATTGATTTTTTTTTAATTTTTTTCTAGATTAAAAAAATTAATCAATGATACCCAATAAATTAATTATATTTTATTTTAAATTATCTTTAATCATAAGTGTAAATTTATAATCTTACAATTATCTTTTAAAAAAATTTAAAATATCAATTATATCTATCATATCACTCAAAAACTTTTATAATTTTTCTTTTATTTTATTATTATAAATAATACACTCTAAATCATTTATAAGAGATTTTTGACATCCGTTCCTTGTGTAAAAAGGTGCATATTGCATTTTATATAAGTTCCAAAAGTTATATAAAATATACAAATATTACATCCGGTTTAAATACTATCCGATTTAAAAGAGCATATAAAGGATAAAAAAGCAAAAACAAAAAAATGTAGTAGTGTTAGTTAAGTTTGTAAATGAGGACTTATTATATTAGTTATAAGTTGGAATCAATGTAGTATGTAGTATCTCTTATTGATTCATCCATTTTGAGAGTTAAAAGAAGACACATATTACATCACTTCTTTTTTTAACCAATGTAATGTATAAATTTTTACATATATTAATATAACAATTCATGTAATATGTATTTTTTAAAAAATATTTTTTAATTTTATTATAAAATATAAAATTAAATAATTTATCATTTATTTTTCTATTATGATTAATTAGTTAAAAAAATCTATAAAATATTTTATTTTATTCTCTTTGTATTGATTTTTTTAAGAAAATTTAATTCAATTATTTTATATTTAATTTTAATCAACTAATAATTAAAAATTTTAATAACTCTTAAAAAACAACACAATTAAAGTAACTGTAAAAAGCAAAATATAAAATAAATAAATAAATAACACAATTGATATAATCATAAAAAAAAATATAAAAGAAAACAAATAAAAGAAAAATAGAAAAGAGTGTTGTTTGAAGAATTAAAGAATAAAAAATATTATTTGAGGAATAAAACAATAAAGAGTGTTATTGAGAAAAATAAGAAGTAAAATAATGTTATTTATGTAAAAAAAGATCTAAAAGAGTTACGTACTAGTTTTGTCTGTATGTAATTTAGATCTATTTTTAGTGATTGAAATTAATTACAAGAGATGTTTCATAACTGTCCTGAATCCAAGTGACTATCTTCTACCTAGAAATGGAAATAAACTAAAATCATAAGTAGATGTCACTATTGAAAAGAGATGATTTACAGATCTATATTAACGTCCATGGTTCCATTCTATAGTAAGTAACATCCATTAGATTTGTAGTTACTCACAATGAATGTAGCATCTTTATCAAGAAGTATTTGAGTTTATATTTTCTTGAGTGATTAAGAAGGGATGAAATTAAAGTATAAGATTTAGATGTACACTAGATATGGAAAAGACTTTATGATTAAAAAAATATAAGATTTGTTTGTTTAATTTATTGTAATTGATAAATTAATTCACTGGAATGAACAATTATTATTAAATCTCTATAAATTTTAAAGAAAGATGAGAATGTTACATAGATCAAATATTATTATTTTTTTGTACAAACAATTTTCTTTCAACGTTAGGTGTACTCCATGTAAAGCAATATCGAATCTCATTAATGTTCTTACATAGTCCAATGACAACTATATCCCAAGAACACATATTATGATGACAGTACCCATCTCCAGACTGGACATATACATCAAAATGTTGATCTCCTTTCAACCATACAAAATGACAAAAGAACAAAATGGTCCGCAAAAAAATAATTAGGATAAAAGCAAAAGATATACTTTTCGCCAACATTGAGTTACTGCAACCCCAGATCATGGTGCTTGTCTTTACACCGAACAACCAAAGATCTATCAGTCAAACGATAGGTAATTTCAACTGGTACTTTGGTAGGAAAAATAGGACTACCAACCACATTCATTATATCACTCACAATATTCTATATGAGTTCCAAAACTATTGTAAAATATACAAATATTACATATGATATAAATACTAACCAATTTAAAAGAAAAATTAAAAAAGCAAAACAAAAACAAAAGTGTACATCCATGTTAGTCAAGTTTGTAAGAGACTTATTACATCCATGTAACTTATTATTATTATTATTATTATTATTATTGATATTACTGTTATTATTATTAACTATAGAAATCATAATCACAATAACAATAATAAGAATATAATATATATATATATATATATAAAGAGTTGACTTTTTTTACCTAAATAATACTCTTTTACTTTTTATTTTCCTTACTAACACTCTTTATTCTTTAATTTATCAAATAACACTCTTCTTTATTTTTTTTTATTTTTTGTTTTTTGTACGTTTATATCAATTGTGTTATTTTTTATTTATTTTATATATTTTTTTACGGTTACTTCAATTGTGTTATTTTTTTAAGAGTTATTAAAAATTTTAATTATTAATTGATTAAAATTAAATAAAAAATAATATAAAAATAATTGAATTCAATTTTCTTAAAAAAATTAACACAAAGAGAACATGTCCCAACATTGCTAGAGCATCCACTTCTCGTCACTGATTATTTTTCGTTTTACACAAATTTTATTTTATTTTTGCTATTAATTATTTATATCATTTTTAACAAAATAAAAATGTAATTTTTAATTCAAATAACAGTTTTATAATTTATTATAATTTTTTTCTTCTTATTTCAATTTTAATACAAAATACAATTACAAAATTTTATCTCTATAAAAAATCAATTACGTGTTTATTGATAATCAAATTTTATCTTTATAAAAAATAAATGATATTTTTATCAAATATCAAATGATATCTTTATAAAAAAATCAAAGGATATCTTTATCAAATATCTTTAATATAATTTATTATGGCAAATTTAAATTTATTATAAAATATAAAATAAAATAATTTATCATTTATTTTTCTATTATGATTAATTAGTTAAAAAATCTATAAAATATTTTATTTTATTCTCTTTGTATTAATTATTTTAAGAAAATTTAATTCAATTATTTTTATATTATTTTTTATTTTATTTTAATCAACTAGTAATTAAAATTTTTAATAACTCTTAAAAAAACAACACAATTGAAGTATCATTAAAAAGAAAAATATAAATAAATAAAAAAAATAACATAATTGATATAATCATACAAAAAATATATATATAAAAATAAATAAAAGAAATATAGAAAAGAGTGTTATTTGAGAAATTAAAAAAAATAAAGAATGCTATTTGAGTAATTAAAGAATGAAAAGTCACTATCTTCCACCTAGAAATGGAAATAAACTAAGATGGAAAATATATGATTTGTTTGTTTAATTTATAGTAATGGCTGAACGAAAGTAAATTAATTTAGTAGAGTGAACAACTATTATTGAAATCTCCATAAATTAAGGAGAGATGAGAAGGTTATACATATCAAATGTTATTATTTTGTTGTACAAACAATCTTCTTTCAGCATTAGGTGTATTCCATGGAAAGCAATCTCGAATTTCGCTATTGCTCTTACATGGTCCAGTAGCAACGATATCCCAAGCACACTTATCATGATGACAATATCCATCTCGAGACTGGACATATATGTCAAAATGATGATCTCCTTCCAACCATACAAAATGACAAAAGAATAAAATGGTCGGCAAAAAATAATTAGGATAAAAGCTAAAGATATATTTTCCACCAACATTGAGTTGTTGCAACCCCACATCATGGTGCTTGTCTTTACACCGAATAGCCAAAGATCTATCAGTCAAACGATTGATAATTTCAACTGTTACTTTGGTAGGAAGAATAGGACTACCATTCACACCACACTTTAATTGCACATCAAAAAATATTGTTAACAACAAACAAACTAAACAAACTACTGTAGTGTTAAAGATTGAAATCATTATTGCTCTCAATTGTTCAAACTATTACTATAAAGTTTGAGTTGCTTCAATAAACACACCTATATATATTGATTACACCTATATGTACGTATGCCACTTTAACTAATTTAATAATTTTATTTATTTCAATTTTTTATTTAATAATATTTTGAATAATTTAATTTTTTAATTCTTTAAGATTTTGACTAATTTAAATAAATAAAAATATTAAATTATTTAATGTTATTTATGAAATAATTTAATGCTATTTATTAAACAATTTAATGTTATTTATTGAGTAATTTAATGCTATTTAATGAATAATTTTAAATTAATAAAAATATTAAATTATTTAATGTTATTTATTAAAATAATTTAATGTTATTTATTGAACAATTTAATGCTATTTATTTAATAATATTTTGTCTAATTTAAATAAATAACAATATTAAATTTTTTAATGCCATTTATTAAATAATTTAATTCTATTTATTGAATAATTTAATGCTATTTATTGAATAATTGTAAATAAATAAAAATATTAAATTATTTAATGATATTTATTAAAATAATTTAATGCTATTTATTAAATAATTTAATGCTATTTAATAATATTTTGAATAATTTAATATATTTAATTATTTAAGATTTTTCTAATTTAAATAAATAAAAATATTAAATTATTTAATGCTATTTATTGAATAATTTTAAATAAATATAAATATTAAATTATTTAATGATATTTAGTAAATATCTTAGTAAGTAAGATTTTGATTAATTTTGTTTATTCTATATTTAAATAATTTTAAAAAAATTATTTAAAATTTTGAATAACTTAAAATATTATTTACTTATGGTTGTAATGAAACTAATTTAATGACCAATTTCATAAATTCAAACTAATTTAATGATTAATTTAATTAAAACCAATTTAGTGACCAATTTCATTATAACTAATTTAGTGACCAAATATACAAATATTAAAAAATAGCCATTATATTGGTCTTTAAATAATGATAATATTATACTTTTCAATAATTGAGTTTAGGATATTATATTTTTTTCTTGTTAAAATAATTAGAATAGTAAAGTAAAATTACCTTTTAATTTGATAGGAGAAATAAAAAATATTTGGATTTCCAAATATATGTAATATCAAAATGATACACTATTACATCCTATGACAATACAATATTAATAAGAAATTTCGATTTTAAAACACCAATGATTTAATTTATTTATTTTGTTTTAGTAATGTTGTTTTTTTCTTTTTTAATTGAACCATGTACTTTTTCTTCTCGTGTCATATAGCATACATATTAGTCTTTACTATAACCTCCTGATACACAAAATTGTTGTACAATTATTATAAAAATGGAAAATTATAATAATGGAAAGTTGTTAAGTGAGGGGACCTAGTATAAATGGAAGGATATGTTGTTCATTCTTATTAACTCAGAAAAAGTTAATGAAGTAGCTAAATAAACACGTGTTATTCATCTTGAAAATTAATTGGAATAAACTTATAATCATAAGTTAAATGCAGCTAAATTATATTCATATTTATATATTTATAAGACAATATTCATAGTCATTATGTTGCTACTGAAAATTAAGGCGTTGCGTAGGCACATGCATGATGATTATTTAACAATGTGGTCAAAGGTATATCTGCAACAATTAGATATGGTGGATAAGAGAATATAAACTACATGTAAGTTAACACTCAATACGTGAATTATCACTTTGACGAGACAACTTTAATTCCAGGAACAATCTAAGTCCAATCCATCATTTGACAACTGCAGCTCAAGTTACTTTTGGATTGAAAAGAATTTTGTTTAATAATTTAAAACTATTATTTATTTCAAAAGTTTATTTATAATTTTTAATAATTTAAAATCCTTCTTTATTTAAGGTTTTGAATAATTTAAGAATGTTATTTATTTAAAGTTTTGAATAATTTAGGAATGTTATTTATTTTATATTTTTATTTGAGTAAGATTTTGAATAATTTAATATTTTTATTTATTTAAAATTTTGAATAATTTAAGAATGTTATTTATTTTAGATTTTTATTTATTTATTTATTTATCATTTTGACTGATTTAATAATCTTAGATTTTGACTAATTTAATAATTTAAAAAAAATATTACATATGGTTTAAATTCCACCACACGTTCACTTGTAAAGGAGCTGAATACGATCATCTTTATTTTTCTCTCAAAAAACAATTCTAGAGCACAAGAGTCCAATAACCTTTTCATAAGTAAGAAATCTCCCTTTCTTTTCTATGATCTTTTATTAAGATTTTTTGCTATTGCAAAATATTGATTACATGTATGTGTTGAAGCATATAGAGAGAACGAGAATTGAAATGAACCATAGAGTACTGGTCTCACTTTACAAGTTAAGTTCAATGAGCTCCTAGTTACTTAATTAATTTTAACCACAAAATACAAAGATATAATCTTTTCATATATTAAAAAACACTTGACATCTAACAAATTAATCATATTTAATTATAAATTTATTTTAATTTTTTACAAATTTTTTAATTACACATTTTTAACAATTTAAAAATAAACATTTATCACTCAAATTCAACAAATTAATCATATTTCATTTTAAGTTATTTTTATTACTTAAAAATTTAAATATCAATCACATTCATTATATCACTAACAACATTTTATATGAGTTCAAAAAGTGTTGTAAAATATACAAATATTACATATGATATAAATATTAACCAATTTAAAAAAACAATTAAAAGAGTAAAACAAAAACAAAAGTGTGTATCGTTGTTAATTAATTTTGAAAGAGACTTATTACATCCGTTGTAACTTATTATTATTATTAATTATAGAAATCATCATAACAATAATAAGAATATATATATATATATATATATATATATATATATATATATATATATATATATATATATAAGAATTGACTTTTTTTACCTAAATAATACTCTTTTACTTTTTATTTTCCTTAGTAGCACTTTTTATTCTTTAAATTTATCAAATAACACTCTTCTTTATTTTTCTTTTTTTGTTTTTTTTTTGTTATTTGTACGTTTATATCAATTGTGTTATTTTTTATTTATTTTATATTTTGTTTTTTTACAGTTACTTCAATTGTGTTATTATTTTAAGAGTTATTAAAAATTTTAATTATTAATTGATTGAAATTAAATAAAAAAATATAAAAATAATTGAATTCATTTTTCTTAAAAAAATTAACACAAAGAGAACATGTTCCAACATTGCTAGAGCATCCACTTCTCATCTATGATTATGTTTCGTTTTACATAAACTTTATTTTATTTTTGCTATTAATTATTTATATCATTTTTAACAAAATAAAAATGCAATTTTTAATTCAAATAACATTTTTATAATTTATTATAATTTTTTCTTCTGATTTCAATTTTAATACAAAATACAATTACAAAATTTTATCTCTATAAAAAATCAATTACGTCTTTATTGAAAATCAAATTTTATCTTTATAAAAAATTAAATGATATCTTTATCAAATATCAAATGATATATTTATAAAAAAATCAAAAGATATCTTTATCAAATATCTTTATATAATATATTATGACAAATTTAAATTTATTATAAAATATAAAATAAAATAATTTATCATTTATTTTTCTATTATGATTAATTAGTTAAAAAAATCTATAAAATATTTTATTTTATTCTCTTTGTTTTAATTTTTTTAAGAAAATTTAATTCAATTATTTTTATATTATTTTTTATTTAATTTTAATCAACTAATAATTCAATTTTTTAATAACTCTTAAAAAAACAACACAATTGAAGTGTCCGTAAAAAGAAAAATATAAATAAATAAAAAAATAACATAATTGATATAACCATACAAAAAATATATATATATAAAATAAATAAAAGAAAAATAAAAAAGAGTGTTATTTGAAGAATTAAAAAAATAAAGAATGTTATTTGAGTAATTAAAGAATAAAGAGTATTATTGACAGAAATAAAAAATAAAAGAATATTATTTAAGTAAAAAAGTCACTCTCTTCCACCTAGAAATGAAAATAAACTAAGATGGAAAATATACGATTTATTTGTTTAATTCATAGTAATGGCTGAAAAAAAGTAAATTAATTCATTAGAGTGAACAACTATTATTGAATCTCCATAATTTTTTAAGAGAGATGAGAGGGTTACACATATCAAATGTTATTATTTTGTTGTACAAACAATCTTCTTTCAGCATTAGGTGTATTCCATGGAAAGCAATCTCCAATTTCGCTATTGCTCTTACATGGTCCAGTAGCAACGATATCCTAAACACACTTATCATGATGACAATATCCATATCGAGACTAGACATATACGTCAAAATGATGATCTCCTTCCAACCATACAAAATGACAAAAGTACAAAACTGTCTGACAAAAAATATGCAGGATAAAATCTAAAACTATATGTTTCGCCAACATTGAGTTGCTGCAACCCCAAATCATAGTGCTTGTCTTTACACTGAACAATCAAATGTCTATCAGTCAAAACATTGGTAATTTCAAACTGTTATTTTGACGAGAAGAATAGGAGTTCCATTCACACCCCACTTCAATTGCACACCAAAAAATATTGTTAACAACAAACCAACTAGGTTGAAGATTGAAACCATTATTGCTCTGAATTGTTCAAACTGTTACTATAAAGTTTGAATTCTTTTATGCAACTCAATAAACACACCTATATATATTGATTACACATATATGTATGCCACTTTGACTAATTTAATAATTTTATTTATTTCAATTTTTTATTTAATAATATTTTGAATAATTTAACATTTTGAATAATTTAAGATTTTGACTAATTTAAATAAATAAAAATATTAAATTACTTAATGCTATTTATTAAATAATTTAATGCGATTTATGAATAATTTAATGCTATTTATTGAATAATTTAATGCTATTTATTGAATAATTTAATGCTATTTATTGAATAATGTTAAATAAATAAAAATATTAAATTATTTAATGTTATTTATTAAAACAATTTATTGTTATTTATTGAATAATTTAATGCTATTTATTGAATAATTTAATGCTATTTCTTGAATAATTTTAAATAAATAAAAATATTAAATTATTTAATGCTATTTATTGAATAATTTAATGCTATTTATTTAATAATATTTGGAATAATTTAATATTTTTAATTATTTAAGATTTTGACTAATTTAAATAAATAAAAATATTAAATTATTTAATGATATTTATTAAATATTTTAGTAAGTAAGATTTTGACTAATTTTATTTATTCCATATTTTTATAATTTAAAACTTTTGTTTATTTAAAATTTAGAATAACTTAAAATATTATTTATTTCAAGTTGTTTTTTTCAAGATTTGAAATAATTTAATATTTTTATTTATTTAAAATTTTGAATAATTTAGAAATGTTATTATATAACATGAGGTGTTGCAAGTCTAGATCACTGTGCTTATCTTTGCACCGAACAACCAAATGTTTATCAGTTAAATCATTGGTAATTTCAACTCTTACCTTGGCAGGAAGAATAGGACTACCATTCATACCACACTTCAATTGCACATAAAAAAATATTGTTAACAATAAATAGTCGAAGTGTTGAAGATTAAGATTGAAACCATCATTACTCTCGAATTGTTCAAATTGTTATTATTAAGTTTTACTCTGGATTGTTCAAATTGTTATTATTAAGTTTGAATTCTTTTATGAAAACTCAGTTAAAAACACCTATATATACTGCTTACATATATATTATGAATTTTAAAATTTTAAAATTATATTTATTTTATATTTTATTTATTTATGATTTTAAATAATATAATAATATTATTTATTTTAGTTTTTATTTAAGGAAGATTTTAAATAACTTATTTTCATTTATTTAAATTTTGAATATTTTAATATTTTTATTTAGAATATTTAAATAATTTAGGAATTTTCTTTATTTAAATTTTTGTTTATTTAATATTTTGACTAATTTAATAATATTTTTATTTATTTAAGATTTAGAAAAATTTAGGAATATTATTATTTCATATTTCTATATAAGTAAGATTTTGATAATTTAAATTTTTTACTTATTTATAATTTTTGAATAATTTAGAAATGTTATTTGTTTTAGGTTCTTATTTATTCAAGATTTTGAATAATTTCATATTTTTATTGATTTAAAATCTTCACTAATTTAGGAATATTATTTCTTTCAGGTTTTTATTTACATAATTTAACAGTCTTTTTTATTTTAACATTTTAATTTAAGTAATATTTTGAATATTTTAGTATTTTTATCTAGAATATTTAAATAATTTAGGACTGTTATTTATTTTAAAAAATTATTTATTTATTTTAAACTTTTATTTGTTTAAGATTTAGAAAAATTTAGAAATATTATTTATTTCATATTTCTATATAATTAAGATTTGAATAAGTTAAAATTTTTATTTATTTCTATTTAAATTTTAGTGAGTGATTAAGCTATGAAATTAAAGTAATAGATTTAGATGGACACGAGATGGAAAAGAATTTATGATGGTAAAAGTATTATTATTTTTGTTAAGCTTATAGTAAATGATAAGAAAAAGTAAATTCATTTCCCATAATGAACAATTATTGTTGAATCTCCATAATTTTATAAGAGTTGAAAATGTTACAGAGATAAAGTACTATTATTTTATTGTAGAAGCAATCTGCCTTTGCTTTTATCTACTCCATTTAAAGCACTTTTGACCTGTGGTAAGGATCCTACATGGTCCATTGGGGAATATTTCCCAAGAACACACATTGTGATCACATTGTGTATCTCTATCCTCCACATATATGTCAAAATAATGATCTTCTTCCAACCATGTAAAATGACAAAAGTACAAGGTTGTTCGAAAAAAGAAACTAGGTAAAAAGGTAAAACTATATTTTTCGCCAACATTGAGTTGATGAACCCCGAGATCATTCTTCTTGTCTTTGCACTTTACAACCAAATGTCTATCAGTTAAACGATTTGTTATTTCAACTCTCACTTTGTGGGGAAGAAGAGCAGCACCACTCATACCATACTTCAATTGTACACCAAAAAATATTGTTAAAAACAAACACACTACAACAGTAGTATTTGAGATTGAAACCATCATTGATCTCAATTGTTCAAACTGTTACTATTAAGTTTGAGTTCTTTTATACAAACTCAGGTAAAAAGGCCTATATATACTGCTTACATACATATTATGAATGTTTAAAATTTATAAATTATATTTTCATTTATTTAATATTTTAAATAATTTCAGAATATCATTTATTTTAGATTTTTATTTACTTAGGATTCTAATTTAATAATCTTGTTTATTTCAAATTTTTATTTAATAATATTTTGAATAATTTAATATTTGAATTATCTAAGATTTTGACTAATTTAATAATGTTATTTATTAAATAATTTACGAATTCTATTTATTCCACATTTCTATATAAGTAAGATTTTGAATATTTTAACATTTTTCTTTAGAATATTTAAATAATTTAGGAATGTTCTTTATTTAATATTTTGACTAATTGAATAATGTTATTTATTTTAAATTTTTATTTATTTAAGATTTAGTAAAATTTAGGAATATTATTTATTTCATAGTTCTATATAGATAAGATTTGAATAATTTAAATTTTTTATTTATTTATAATTTTGAATAATTTAGGAATGTTATTTAAATAATTTACAAATTCTATTTATTCCACATTTCTATATAAGTAAGATTTTAAATATTTTCATATTTGTTTTTAGAATATTTAAAGAACGGTTCTAAATTATTATTCAAAACGTTATTTAAATAAAATTTTAAAATAAATAAGATTATTAAGTTGGTCAAAATCTTAAATAAATAAAAAATTGAAATAAAGAACGTTTCTAAATTATTGTTCAAAACGTTACTTAAATAAAATTTTAAATAAAGAACGTTTCTAAATTATTTAAATATTTTAAATAAAAATATTAAATTATTTAAAACGTTATTTAAATGAAATTTTAAAATATATAAGATTGTTAAATTAGTCAAAATTCTAAATAAATAAAAATTTAAAATAAATAACATTTCTATATTATTCAAATTTTAAAAATATTAAAATTTTAAATTATTCAAATCTTATTTATATGAGAATATGTAATAAATAATATTTCTAAAAATTTTTAAAAACTTAAATAAATAAAAATTTGAAATAAAGAACATTTCTAGATTATTTAAATATTTTAAATAAATGTGTTAAATTATTCATAAAGTTACTTAAACAAAATTTTGAAATAAATAAAATTATTAAATTAGTCAAAATCCTAAGTAAATAAAAATTTGAAATAAAGAAAATTCTAAAATTATTCGAAATTTAAATTAATGAAAATTTTAAATTATTTAAAATCTTACTTAAATAAAAATAAAAAATAAAAAATATTCTTAAATTATTCATAATTTATTAAGAAGAGAAAATTAACCTTAACTTAACCTTACAAAACCAGTTTTGTAAGGTTAAGTTGGGCTTAAAGTCCACTTCTTAAGATGATATCAGAGCTCGCTATTGGAGTGCTATCAGACCACCCTTAAACAATATGTCCCACGCACTAGTTGAGCAGTCTCGACGTGAGCAGGTGTGTTGGAGATCCAACATCGACTAGAGATGAGGCATTTCAATAGTTTATAAATGGGTGCAAACTTTATAGGAATAGTTTGCATTAAAAAACACAAACATTATAGGAATAGTTTGAACAATTCAGAGCAACAATGGTTTCAATCTCCAACACTACATCAGTAGTTTGTTTGTTGTTAACAATATTTCTTGGTGTGCAATTGAAGTATGATGTGAGTGGTGCTCCTCTTTTTCCCACCGAAGTAACAGTTGAAATGACCAATCGTTTGACCAATAGAAATTTGGCTCTTCGGTGTAAAGACAAAAACAATGATCTTGGAGTGCACCAAATCAATGTTTTCCAAACATATAGTTTTAGCTTTTTTCCCAAAAATTTCTTTTCGAGCACTTTGTACTTTTGCCATTTTGTATGGTCAGAAGGAAATCATTATTTTGACATATATATGCAGGAACGAGATGGATATTGTGATAAAAATCATAAGTGTTCTTGGGACATAATTGAAGCTGGACCATGTAAGAACACTAAGGCATCTCTAGACTGTTTTGTTTGGAATAAACCTGTTGCTGCTGCTGGAAGAAGATTACTTGTTCAACAAAATAATAGCACTTTATATGTGTAATCTCTAATCTCTCATCAAAATTTATAGAGATTCAATAATAAATTTTCACTTCAGGGAATTAATTTATTTTTTCTCAATAATTACTACAAACTAAACAAACAAATCATATACTTTTGTAGATCATAAAGTCTATACTTCTATTACATCCCTTGAGTAGCTTAATCACTCAAGAAAATCTAAACTCAAATACTTATTGATTACACACATATCCATTGTGAGTAACTCTTTTATATACATATTGTTATTATAATAATGATTTCTATTAATAATAATAATAATAATAATAATAATAATAATAATAATAATAATAAGTTACAACTGATGTAATAAGTCCTTTATTAACAAACTCAACTAACACTTATACATGTTTTTGTTTTGCTATTTGAAATGCTCTTTTAAATTGGTTAGTATTTAAATCATATGTAATATTGTATATTTTACATCAATTTTAGAAATGATGTAAAATGCAATACACCTTTCTACATGGTTGACACTATATTGATGAGAGAACGATATGAAAACTTTCATATAATTGATTAGAATGTATTCTTTCCACAAGTGAAGTGAAGAAAAAATTATAAAATTTTATGAGCGATATGATAAGTGTGATTTTAATTTTAAGAGATAAAATTGTAAACTTATAAATTTATCCTAATGATTAAAAATAATTTAAAATATATGATTTATTTGTCGAGTGAGTAATAAATTTTTATTTTTAAATTGTTAAAAATAAATAATTACAAAATTTGTGAAGAAATTAAAATTAATTTATAATTAAATATGATTAATTTGTTGGATGTCATTTGATTAGTATTTTTTAGTTTATCAAAAGAATAAATCTTTCCTCGTGTGATTAAAATTAATTTCATAAAATATGATTAATTAGGTATATATCACGCTACATTTTGAATTTTAATACATTTTGAATGCATTTTAATACTTCAGTAAAAAAAATATAATTTAAATACATTTTGAATGCATACAAATATATTCAAATTATAACCTAAAAGATTAAATAATAAAAATAATTATAAAAAATTTAAACAAACTTGTAAATTTCGTAAAATTAATTAACGTTTCGTTTGAGTTCTTGTTCTCCCGATGTTTCAACACATATCTGTAATCTATCTTTTCATACTAGATTGAAATGAAGTAAATGAAATGAAACGTTGATATCAATCACTTTTTATATAAGAAATCATTAGCAAAAATCTTAATAAAATATCGTAGAAAAGAAAGGTAGGTTTCTTACTCATGAAAAGGTTATTGGACTCTTATGCTAAAATTGTTTCTTTTTGGGGAGAAAAATGAAGATCACCCCTATGTGTGATGGAACTACAAACTGAAATATGTGAATAGTTAGATGTATATCACACCTGTGTGTTATTAAAAATTATTTACTTAACAAGTACTCAAGTAAAAAAATTTACAATTTTTAGACATTTTGAATATATACAAATTTATTCAAATTATAATTAAAAAAACAATAACAGAAATAATTGCAAAAAAATTTAAACAAACTTCTAAATTTTGTAAGATTTTACAATAATATTCTTAAATTATTCAAAATACTACATAGATAAAAATTCTAAATTATTCAAAATCTTACATAACTACAAATACGAAATAAATAAAATTCCTAATTATTTAAAATTCAAAATAAATAAAAATATAATTTACCAAAAATAAAAATATTAAATTATTTATTAAAAATTTTAAATAAATAAAAAGCTTAAACTATTTAAATTCTTACTTAAACAAAAATTTGAAATAAATAACATTCTTAAATTATTCAAAATATTAAATAAATAAAAACCTAAAATAAATAATATTCTTAAATTGTTCAAAATTTTAAATAAATAAAAAATTTAAATTATGCAAATCCTACTTATTCAAATTTTACATTATTTTAAATAGCATTAAATAATTTAATATTTTTATTTATTTAAATTAGTCAAAATCTTATATAATTTAATATTTTTATTTAGTTAAACTTTTGATTAATTTAATAATGTTTTTGATTTTAAAAATATTGTTTATTTCATATCCCGTATAAGTAAGACTTGAATAATTTAAAACTTTAATTTATTTAAATTTTAAAAAATATAAAAATGTTATTTATTTTAAATTTCTATTCACTTAAAATTTTGACTAATTTTACAATTTTTTTATTTTAAAATTTTATTTAAGTATCGTTCTAAAAACTTTAATATCTTTTTTGAAAATAAATAATTTAGAAACGCTTTTATTTATTCGGGATTTTGACTATTTTAACAATCTTATTTATTTAGAATTTTATTTTAGTAACGTTCTTAATAATTTAATATTTTTACTTAAAATATTTAAATAATTTAGTAACGTTTTTTGTTTTCAATTTTTATTTACTTAGAATTCTTACTAATTTAATAATTTTATTTATTTTAAAATTTTATTTAAGTAACGTTTTGAATAATCTAATATTTTAATTTAAAATATTTAGATAATTTAGAAACACTTTTTATTTTAAAATTTTATTTACTTAGGATTTTGACTAATTTAACAATTTTAAGTAACATTTTAAATAATTTAATATTTTTATTTAAAATATTTAAATAATTTAGAAACATTCTTTGTTTCAAATTTTTATTTATTTAAATTTTTTAACTAATTTAATAATGTTATTGATGATAAATTTTTATTTATTTAAAATTTTGAAAAAAATTTAGAATATTATTTATTTCATATTTCCATATAAGTAAGATTTGAATAATTTAAATTTTTTCTTTTTTTTTTTTGCTAAAATGGAAAAATGTATGTAAACAAAAAGAAGAAGGTGAGTTGGAGATAAAATATTTAAGAAAATTTAAGATATCTCTACTAACCAAATGCAAGTGGATACTTAAAATGAAGAATCAAAGAATATGGAGAGAGATCTTAAATTCAAAGGGTACTTAAATGAGGATATAAAAGATGAAAGCAGTTTTGGTAATACAGAGATTTGTAATCACAATATTTAAGATTTCTACAAGCCATGTTGCTCACGTAATGACTCTATCAAGTTGTTCTTGTTATGAGAAAGAAAATGTGAACAAAAAATGAATAATGCATTGATACTCAAGTAAACACACCTATATATATACTACATAATATTATTTATTTCAGATTTCTATTTATTTAAAATTTTGAATAATTTCATATTTTTAATTATTTAAGATTTTGTCAAATTTAATAACGTTATTTATTAAATAATTTAGGAATGATATTTATTCCATATTTCTATATAAGTAAAATTTTGAATAATTTAAGATTTTTGTTTATTTAAAATTTTGAATAATCTGTAATATTTTGAGTAATTTAATATTTCTATTTAGAATATTTCAGTAGATTAGGAATGTTTTCTTATTTCAATTTTTTTACTTAAGATTTTGACTAATTTAATAATATTATTTATTTCGAATTTTATTTATTAAAGATTTTGAAAAATTTAGGAATATTATTTGTTTCATATTTATATATAAACAATATTGGAATAGTTTAAAATTTTTATTTATTTAGAATTTTCATAATTTAAAAATATAATTTATTTCAGATTTTATTTATTTAAGATTTTGAATAATTTAGAAATATTATTTATTTCAGATTTTTATTTAAGTAAGAATTGAAATAGTTTATGGTTTTTATATATTTAGAATTTTGAATAATTTATAAATTCATTTATTTTAAATTTTTTATTTTCTATTTATTTTGAATTTGAATAATTAAGAATGTTATATATTTCATATTTCTACTTATGTAAGATTTTGAATAATTTAAAATTTTTATCTATGTAGAATTTTACTTAATTTAAGAATACTATTATAAAATTTTACGAAATTTACAAATTCGTTTAAATATTTTACAATTTCCTTTGTTATTTCTTTTTAAATTATAATTTGAATAAATTTGTATGTATTCAAACTAAGAAGAAGTAATTTTCAAGTAAAATATTTTTAATAAGGTGCAAGTGTGATTTACATCTAATTAATAAAATGTTATGAAATTAATTTTAGTCATAAATTAAAAAATGAATCAATGACATTCAATAAATTAATCATATTTAATTGTAAATTAATTTTATTTTCTTCACAAATTTTGTAATTGCACATTTTTAACAATTTAAAAATAAAAATTGATTACTCACACCCAACCGATTAATTATATTTCATTTTAAATTATTTTTAATTATAAAGATAAATTTATAATCTTATAATTTTATCTCTTGAAAAAAATTAAAATATCAATCACATCCATTATGTCACTCACAAACTTTTACAAATTTTTATTCCACTTTAATGGTGAAAAAAATACATTCTAATCAATTATATAATAGCTTTCACAATGTAGAAAGGTGCATTGCATATTATATCAATTTCAAAGCTCGTATAAAATATACAAACATTGTTAGTTAAGTTTGTTGATAAGAGACTTATTACATTGGTTGTAATTTATTATTATTATTATCATTGTTAGTTAAGTTTGTTAGTAAGAGACTTATTACATTGGTTGTAATTTATTATTATTATTATTATCATTGTTAGTTAAGTTTGTTAGTAAGAGACTTATGACGTTGTTGTTGTTGATATTACTATTATTAATATTATTATTACTAATCATAGAAATCATTATCACAATAACAATAATAATACTATGTATATAAAAGAGATGAAAAAACTTTATGATCTACAAAAGTATATGATTTGTTTGTATAGTTTATAGTAATTGATGAGAAGAAGTAAATTAATTCACTAGAGTGAACAATTATTATTGAATCTCCACAAATGTTGAGGAGAGTTGAGAAGGTTACACAGGTAAAGGTAAAGATAAAGTGTTATTATTTTGTTGCACAAACAATATTCTTCCATCAGCAGGTTTATTCCACGGAAAGCAGTCTCGGTTTCGATCACTGGTCTTACATGGTCCGGTGGCAACTATGTCCCAAGAACACTTAAACTTATTACAATATTGATCTCGATATTGTACATATATGTCAAAATAATAATATCCTTCCAACCATGTAAAATTACAAAAGTACAAAGTGGACGGAAACCAATATTTAGGAAAAAAGCTAAAACTATATGTTTCGCCGACATTGATTTGGTGCACTCCAAGATCATTGTTTTTGTCTTTACAATGAACAGACAAATATCTATTGGTCAAACGATTTGTAATGTCCACTCTTACTTTGGTGGGAACAATAACAATAGGAGAACTACTCACAACACACTTTAAATGTATACCAGCAAGAAATATTGCTAAGAACAAAAAAATAAATGTTGTAGTGTTGGAGATTGAGACCATCATTGCTTTCAATTGTTCAAACTATTACTATAAAGTTTGAGTATTTTATGCAAACTCATCTAAACGCACCTATATATACTGCTTACATATATATTATGAAATTTTAAAATTTATATATTGTATTTATTTTATAATTTTACTTATTTAAGATTATGAATAATTTAAGAATATTATTTATTTCTTATTTCTATTTAAGTAAGATTTTAACTAATTTAAAATTTCATTAATTTAAAATTTGAATAATTTTAGAATGTTTTTTATTTCAAATTTTTATTTACTTAGGATTTTAACTAATTTAACAATATTATTTATTTCAAATTTGGTTTAAGTAACTATCTGAATAATTTAATATTTTTATTTAAAATATTTAAATAATTTAGAAATGTACTTTAGTTCAAATTTTTATTGATTTAAAATTTTGACTAATTTAAGATTAGTAATGATTTAAAATTTTTGTTTATTTAAGTTTTTGAAAAATTTGAGAAATATTATTTATTTCATAATCCCATATAAATAAAATTATAATAACTTAAAATTTTTATTTATTTAAAGTATAAATAAAGATAGAAAAGTTATTTATTTTAAATTTTTTATTTACATAGAATTTTGACTAATTTAACAATTTTATTTATTTCAAAATTTTATTTAAGTAACGTTTTAAATAAAATTAATATTTTTATTTAAATATTTCATTCCTTTTTTTTTCAATTTTTAATTTATTTAAGATTTTGACCAACTTAATAATTTTATTTATTTTGAAATTTTATTTAAGTAAGGTTTCGAATAATAATTTAGAACCTTTCGTTATTTTAAATTTTTGTTTATTCAAATTTTTGACTAATTTAATAATGCTATTGATTTCAAATTTTTATTTATTTAAGATTTAGTCAAAATTTTAAAAGTATTATTTATTTCACATTCCCATATAAATAAAATTTGAATAATTTAAAATTTTAATTTATTTAAATTATAAATAAAGATAGAAATGCTATATATTTTAAATTTTTATTTACTTAGAATTTTGACTAATTTAACAATCTTATTTATTTTAAAATTTTATTTATGTAACGTTTTAAATAAATTAATATTTTATTTAAAATATTTAAATAATTTAGAAACGTTCATTTTTCATTTTTTAATTTATTTAATATTTTGACCAACTTAACAATTTTATTTATTTTATTTTTTTATTTAAGTAACGTTTTGAATAATAATTTAGAAGCGTTCTTTATTTTAAAGTTTTATTTACATAGAATTTTGACTAATTTAACAATCTTATTTATTTTAAAATTTTATTAAGAAATGTTCACATTAAATTAATATTTTATTTCAAATAAATAAATAATTTAGAAATGTTTTTTATTTTAAATTTTTATTTATTCAGGATTCTGACTAATTTAACAAATTTATTTACTTCAAAACTTTATTTAAGTAACATTGTGAATAATTTACTGTTTTTATTTAAAATATTTAAATAATTTAGAAACATTCTTTATTGCAAATTTGTATTTATTTAAGATTTTGACTAATTTAAAAATTTTATTTGTTTCAAAATTTTATTTAAGTAACATTGTCAATAATTTAATGTTTTTATTTAAAATATTTAAATAATTTAGGAACATTCTTTATTGCAAATTTGTATTTATATAGGATTTTGACTAATTTAACAATGTTATTTATTTCAAAATTTTATTTAAGTAACGTTCTGAATAAATTAGTATTTGTATTTAAAATATTAAATAATTTAGAAACATTATTTTTTTTTTCAAATTTTTATTTACATAAAATTTTGACTAATTTAACTATCATATTTATTTCAAAATTTTATTTAAGTAACATTGTGAATAATTTAACATTTTTATTTAAAATATTTAAATAATTTAGAAACGTCCTTTATTTCAAAGTTTTATTTATTTAAAAGTTTGAATAATTTAATACTGTTATTAATTTCAAATTTTTATTTATTTAAGATTTTGAAATTTTTTTAAATATTATTTATTTCATATTCCCATATAATAAGATTTGAATAATTTAATATTTTTATTTATTTAAAATTTTGAATAATTTAGAAATATTATTTATTTTTAAAGTTTTTATTTATTTAAGATTTTGAATAATTTAAAATATTATTTCATATTTTTATTTTGTTTTGAATAGTCATATTTTTATTTGTTTTGAATTTTGAATAATTTAGAAAGTTATTTATTTCATATTTCTAAAATTTTGAATTATTGAAAATTTTTATCTATGTAGAATTTTAAATAATTTAAGAATATGATTATAAGTTTTTATGAAATTTACAAGTTTGTTTAAATCTTTTATAAATATTTTTATTATTGATTTTTTAAGTTATAATTTGAATAAATTTGTATGTATTAAAATTCTATATTTTTTGACTGATGTACTTATCTTGATATATATCTAATTAATCACATTTTATGAAATTAATTTTAATCACGAGAGGAAAGATTTATTCTTTTCATAAATTAGAAAACAAAATAATAAATGATATCCAACAAATTAATCATATTTAATTATAAATTAATTTTAACTCTTTCACAAATTTTGTAATTACATATTTTTAACAATTTAAAAATAAAAATTTCTTACTCACCCAACAAATTAATCATATTTTTATTTAAATTATTTTTAATTATAAAAATAAATTTATAATCTTACAATTTTATCTTTTAAAATTAAAATATCAATCGCACCTATTATATCACACACAAATTTTTATATTTGTTTTCACAACACTGATGTAAAGAATACATTATAATCAATTATAAGATTGTCAACCATGTAGAAATATTCATTGCATTTTACATTATTTTTAAAATCAATTTAAAATATACAAATATTACATATGATTTAAATGCAAACCAATTTAAATACAGAATATAGTACAATCACAGTAGTATAACCTTTACAACAACTAATATCAATTCAAAGAATTATCAATATTAATGAAAACCGGTTTTACAGGATCAAAATGCAGTATACCAAATCAGTAGAGAGGTTATTATAGAAAAACAATCCAATGAGCTCAAATACACAAGAGAATTTAGTCAAGAAACCAAGATTAATTTGTTGCAGTAAAATAATGAATTACAATATATTAAAATTGATTTTAACAAATTAAAAACGCTATCAGAATGAATATTTTGAATCTATCCATAAAAATAACATGTTGTTCTTGATTTTAATCCTTTTTTTTTATAAAAAAATAAAACAACGTAACATTCCATATTTTTCATATAATAGAAACTTTATTGGATATTAAAAAATATTTAACTGTTATTAAATTTATCTCTAAAATTAAATTTTATTCTATAACTATTTTTTAGGATATTACAAACAACACCTATACAGTTTGAAATTTCAAAAAATAAGAGAAAAAGAAAATCGTCTTTTTATCTTAGTTTAGTCTTCCACGAGAACTAAGTCCAGTTCTTTGATACGAAATTGTGTTGATGGATCATACAATAACTTTACATGTATTAATATGAATAAATAACTATGAAGAGAAAGTATTATTTCATTACACAGGAGGAGAAGCTACAATTGCAGGATTCCACTTAAAGCATTCACGAGAAAGAGGTTTAATCATACATGGTCCATTCTCAGCAATGACCCAAGAACATCGATTGTGAGAACAATAATCATCCCTTTTTTGTACATAAATATCAAAAGAATGACCTACACCTATCCATTGAAAGTAACAGAAGTACAAGGTTCTAGGTAAGAAGTAATTAGGATAAAATCGAAAACTAAATGTCTGGCCAACGTCTAGTTCAACAAAGCCCAGATTATTATTTTTGTCTTTGCAGTGAACACTCAACACCTTCTTAGTTAATCCGTTGGTTATTTCAACAGTAACTCTTGTGGGAAGTTCGTTACCTTTCAATTGCACAGCAAGAGTTAACACCAGACAAAATATTATCATGATTTTCGAGATTGCAACCATCATTCTCTCTCAATTGTTCAATTGTTCAAACTCTTTCTATAAAGTTTGAACTCTTTTATGCAAACTCAATAAACACACCTATATATAGAGCTTACATCTATATGTCCATATGTAACTTTGACTAATTTAATAATCTTATTTATTTCAAATTTTTATTTAATTAAGATTTTAACTAAGTTAACAATTTTATTTATTTTAAAATTTTATTTAAGTAACGTTCTGAATAATTTAATATTTTTATTTAAAATATTTAAATATTTTAGAAGTGTTCTTTATTTCAAATTTTTGTGTATTTAAAATTTTGACTAGTTTAATATTGTTATTGATTTCAATTTTTTATTTATTTAAGATTTTGAAAAATTTTTAAAATATTATTTATTTCATATTTTCATATAAGTAAAATTTGAATAATTTAATATTTTTACTTATTTAAAATTTTGAATAATTTAAAAATGTTATTGATATTAAGTTTTCCTTTAGTTAAGATTTTGAATAATTTAAAAATCACATTTATTTTGGATTTTTCATTTAAGTAATATTTTAAATAATTTAATATTTTTACTTATTTAGAATTTTGAATAATATTAAAAAAAGGTTATTTATTTTATATTTTTATTTACTTATGATTTTGACAAATTTAATAATCTTATTTATTTCACATTTTTAATTAATAATATTTTGAATAATTTCATATTTTTAAATATTTAAGATTTTGACTAATTTAACAATGCTATTTATAAATTCGTTTAAATATTTTACAATTTCTTTTGTTATTTTTTTAAATTATAATTTCAATAAATTTGTATGTATTCAAAATGTCTAAGAAGAAGTAATTTTCAAGTAAATAATTTTTAATAAGATGCAAGTGTGATATACATCTAATTAATACAATTTTATGAAATTAATTTTAGTCATAAGCGGAACGATCTAATCTTTTCATAAACTAAAAAAATTAATCAATGAAATTCAATAAATTAATCATATTTAATTGTAAATTAATTTTATTTCCCTCACAAATTTTGAAATTGCACATTTTTAACAATTTAAAAATAAAAATTGATCACTCACACCCAACTGATTAATTATATTTTATTTTAAATTATAAGGATAAATTTATAATCTTACAATTTTATTTCTTAAAAAAAATTAAAATATCAATCACACTTATCATATCACTTATAAACTTTTATAATTTTTTTTCTTCACTTTAATGGTGAAAATAATACATTCTAATCAATTTTATAATAGATTTCATATCAATGTATTGCCAACAATGTAGAAAGGTACATTCCATTTTACATTAGTTCTAAAACTGATGTAAAATATACAAATATTACATATGATTTAAATACTAATCAATTTAAAAGAGCATTGCAAATATCAACATAATATATATATATATATATATATATATATATATATATATATATATATATATATATATATATATTTTGTTAGTTAAGTTTTTTAATAAAAGACTTATTACATTGATTGTAACTTATTATTATTATTATTATTAGTGATATTATTATTGTTGTTGATATTACTATTATTAATATTATTATTATTAATCATAGAAATTATTATCATAATAATAATATTATTATTATTATGTATATAAAAGAGTTACATACGAATTTGGTCTGTCTGTATATAATTTTAATTTTTTTTTAAAGATTGAAATTAAGTGCAAGAGATGAGATGTTTCATAACTATCTTGGGATCCAAGTGACTCTCTTCCACCCAAAAAAATGGAATCAACTAAAATCTCAGGCGTCACTATTGAAAAGAGATTATTTGTAAATGTTTATAATGTCCATGTTCCATCGTAAAGTAACATCTTCTGGATTTGTAGTTACTCCCAATGAATTTAGCTGTTTCATCAAGAAATATTTGAGTTTAGATTTTCTTGAGTAATTAAGCTACTCAACGATGAAATTAAAGTATAAAATTTGGATGGATGTCAAATGGAAAAGACTTTATGATCTATAAAAGTATATGATTTGTTTGTTTAGTTTACATTAATTGATGAGAAAAAGTAAATTAGTTTACTAGAGTGAACAATTATTATTGAATCTTCATAAATTTTGAGGAAAGATGAGAAGGTTACACAAATAAGTGTTATTATTTTGTTGCACAAGTAATCTTCTTCCAGTAGCAGGTTTATTCCATGGAAAGAAGTCTCCAACTGGCTCACTGGTCTTACATGGTCAGTGGCAACTATGTCCCAAGAACACTTATTTTTATGACAATATCGATCTTGAAACTGTTCATGTATGTTAAAATAATGATCTCCTTCCAACCAAACAAAATGACAATAGTACAAAGTGGATGGAAAGAAATATTTATGAAAAAAGCTAAAACTATTTGTTTGGCCATTGATTTGGTGCGCTCCAAGATCAGTGTCTTTGTCTTTACACTAAACGGGCAAATATTTTTCAATCAAACGATTTGTAATTTCAATTGTTACTTTGGTGGAAAGAATAGAAACATCACTCACAATGCACTTTAATTGCACACCAAGAAATATTGTTAAGAACAAATAAACTACTTGTAGTGTTGGAGATTGAAACCATCATTGTTCTCAATTATTTAAACTATTCTTGAGAAGTTTGAGTTTTTTTATGTAAACTCACATAAACACACTGCTTACATATATTATAAATTTTTAAAATTTATAAATTATATTTATTTTATATTTTTTTATTTAAATTTTGAATACTTTAAGAATATTATTTATTTTAGATTTTTATTTAAGTAAGGTTTTAAATAATTTAAATTTTTCATTTATTTAAAATTTTGAATAGTTTTAGAATGTTATTTTTTTCATATTTTTTATTTATTTTTTATTTTGAATAATTTAGGAATGTTATTTATTTTAGATTTTTATTTATGTTAAAATTTAAATGATTTATAATTTTTATGTATTTAAGGTTTTAAATAATTTATAAATATTATTTATTTATATTAATTGATTTAATATTTTGAATAATATAAAAATGTCATTTATTTTAGATTTTTATTTATTTATTTGAATAATTTAAAAATGTTATTTATTTAAGATTTTTATTTATGCTGTACGTATGCCACTTTGGGTTTTCTTCTACCATTTATTACTGTTTAATGAAGGTGGATGAAGAAACACTCTAGATAAAATCATTACGGAATCCTCTATTACTTCATATCTCCATAAATTCATTATGGAATCCTCTATTACTTCATAGCCCAACAAAAGAATTTAAATCTATGAAGGGAATGAAGGCAATTAGACAAGACAATCCAATTATACTATTTTTATTCCTAATTATAGCTGAAGGTTTGACTAGTATGGTGAGATGAAAGTAGGCTACAATAGTAATGATGTGAGTTTATTATAATTTTCGGATGATATGTTATAAAGCTAAAGCTAAGTACTAAATATTGTTGTAATAAAAAGTATTTTGAGAAGCTTACGAAATTATGTTGATGGGTAATCACAATAACTTGAAATGTATTAATCTGAATAAATAATTATGAAGAGAAAGTAGTATTAGTTTATTGCAGGAAGAGAAGCTACATTTGCAGGATTCCAATTAAAGCATTCACGAGAAATAGGTTTAATCTTACATGGTCCATTCTCAGCAATGACACAAGAACATTGGTTGTGAAAACAATATTCATCCCTTCTTTCTACATAAATATCAAAATAATGAAGTTCACCTATCCATTGAAAGTGACAGAAGTACAAGGTTCTAGCAAAGAAATAATTAGGATAAAATCCAAAACGATATGTTTGACCAACATCAAGTGCAATAAAACCCAGATCATGATCTTTGTCTTTGCAGTGAAGACCAAACACCTTCATATTCAATCCGTTGGTTATTTCAACAGTAATTTTTGTGGGAAGAATTGGGACTGTGGCAATCTCGTTACCTTTCAATTGCAGAGCAAGAATTAGCGACAGAAAAAGTATTATTATAATTTTGGAGATTGAACCATGATTGCTCAAATGCTTGTTAGATAGGGTAACTTCAAAGAACATCAATTTCTTTACATCAAACACTCGGGTAAACACATTCATATAAATAGCAACATTTATTACTAGTTAAGGATCATTTACTAGTATTTAATACTGTTTGTATTTTGTTATTTAATAGCAACATTTCCAATGCAAATCATAAATTTAAGATGCAACTTTTGTAAGACTTTTCGTTCAATCAGGTTCACCTCACATGAAATTTAGTATTTTCAATATTAATCTTGAATCATGAAAATAAAAAGAATTAAACTGTAAAAGGTTAAAGTATCAATATAAATTTTGTATAGAAAAGTATATGATTTGTTTGTTTAGAGTAATTGATGGAAAAAGTAAATTAATTCACTTGAATATACAATTATTATTAAACTTTAAGGAGAGATGACAAGGTTATACACATCAATCAAACATTATTATTTTGTTGCATAAACAATCTTCTTTCAATGTCAGGTCTATTTTACAAAAAGCATTTTCAAACCTTATTATTTTGTTGCATAAACAATCTTCTTTCAGTGTCAGGTGTATTCTACATGGTTATGTGGTAATTATATCTTAAGAACACTTATTTTTAGTACAATATTCATCTCGATCTTGAACATATATGTTAAAATAATAATCTCCTTTCAATCATACAAAATAACAAAAATACAAAAGTGGTCAGCAAAAAATATTGAGAATAAAACTTAAAACTAACAGATTAATTATATTTTATTTTAAATTATTTTTAATTATAACAATAAATTTATAATCTTACAATTTTATCTCTTGAAAAAAATTAAAATATCAATGACACCCAAACCCACAAACTTTTATAATTTTTTCTTCACTTTAATGGTGGAAAGAATGAATTCTAATCAATTATATAATAGCTTTCACATTGATTCCCTCATCGATATAGTGCCAACAATGTAGAAAAGTGCATTGCATTTTACATCAGTTCCAAAACTGATGTAAAATATACAAATATTACATATGATTTAAATACTAACCAATTTAAAAGAGCATTGCAAATAACAAGACAAAAAAGAAAAATATGTATCACTGTTAATTAAGTTTGTTAGTAAGAGACTTATTACATTAATTGTAACTTATTATTATTATTATTATTATTAATCATAGAAATCATTATCACAATAACAATAATAACAATATGTATATAAAAGAGATGAAAAAACTTTATGATATGCAAGAGTATATGATTTGTTTGTATAGTTTATAGTAATTGATGAGAAAAAGTAAATTAATTCCCTGGAGTGAACAATTATTACTGAATCTCCACAAATGTTGAGGAGATGTGAGAAGGTTACACACGTAAAGTATTATTATTTTGTTGCAGAAGCAATCTTTTTCCAACAGGTTTATTCCACGAAAAGTAGTTTCGACTTGGATCACTAGTCTTACATGGTCCGGTGGCAACTACATCTCAAGAACACTTAAACTTATTACAATATTGATCTCGAAGTTGTACATATATGTCAAAATAATGAAATCCTTCCAACCATGTAAAATCACAAAAGTACAAAGTGGACGGAAACACAAAGTTAGGAGTAAAGCTAAAACTATATGTTTGGCCAACATTGATTTGGTGCACTCCAAGATCATTGTTTTTGTCTTTACAATGAACTGCCAAATATCTATCGGTCAAACGATTTGTAATTTCTACTGTTACTTTAGTAGGAACAACAACAATAGGAGAACCACTCACACTGCACTTTAAATGCCTATTACCAATGAATATTGTTAAGAACAAACAAACTAATGTTATAGTATTGAAGATTGAAACCATCATTGCTCTCAATTGTTCAAACTATTGTATAAAGTTTGAGTATTTTATGCAAACTCATGTAAAGACACCTATATATACTTTTCACATATATATTATGAGTTTTTAAAGTTTATATATTATATTTATTTTATATTTTTATTTATTTAAGATTATGAATAATTTAAGAATATTATTTATTTTTATTTTTATTTAAGATTATCAATAATTTAAGAATATTATTTTTAATATTTTTAAATATTTAAGATTTTGACTAATTTAACAATGTATTTATTAAATAATTTAGCAATCCTATTTATTCCACATTTCTATATAAGTAAGATTTTGAATAATTTAACACTTTTATCTATTTAAATTTTTCAATAATTTAGGAATTTTATTTATTTTAGATTTTTATTTATTTAGAATTTTGACTAATTTAACAATCTTATTTATTTCAAAATTTTATTTAAGTAATATTTTGAGTAATTTAATATTTTTATTTAGAATATTTTAATAAATTAGGAATGTTTTCTTATGTCAATTTTATTTAATATTTTGACTAATTTAATAATGCTATTTATTTAGAATTTTCATTTATTAAGGATTTTGAAAATTTTAGGAATATTATTTATTTCATATTTCTATATAAGTAAGATTAGAATAACTTAAAATTATTATTTATTTAGAAGTTTCATAATTAAAAAATATTATTTATTTCAGGTTTTTATTTATTTAAGATTTTGAATAATTTAGAATTTATTTCAGATTTTTATTTAAGCAAGAATTGAAATAGTTTATGTATATATTTAGAATTTTGAATAATTGATAAATGTAATTTATTTTAAATTTTTATTTTCTATTTATTTTGAATAATTTATATTTTTATTTATTTCGAATTTTGAATAATTAAGAATGTTATATATTTCATATTTCTACTTATGTAAGATTTTAAATAATTTAAAATTTTTATCTATGTATAATTTTAATTAATTTAAGAATACAATTATAAAATTTTACGAAATTTATAAATTCGTTTAAATATTTTACAATTTCTTTTGTTATTTTTTTAAATTATAATTTGAATAAATTTGTATGTATTCAAACTAAGAAGAAGTAATTTTCAAGTAAATTATTTTTAATAAGATGCAAGTGTGATATACATCTAATTAACAAAATTTTATGAAATTAATTTTAGTCATATGAGGAACGATGTAATTTTTTCATAGATTAAGAAAATTAATCAATGATATTCAATAAATTAATAATATTTCATTGTAAATTAATTTTATTCCCTTCACAAATTTTGTAATTGCACATTTTTAACAATTTAAAAATAAAAATTGATCACTCACACCCAACTAATTAATTATATTTTATTTTAAATTATTTTTAATTATAAGGATAAATTTATAATCTTACATCTCTTAAAAAAAAATTAAAATATCAATCACACCCATTATATCACCCACAAACTTTTATAATTTTTTCTTCACTTTAACGGTGGAAAGAATGCATTCTAATCAATTATATAATAGCTTTCACATCAATTCTCTCGTCAATGTAGTGCCAATAATGTAGAAAGGTGCATTGCATATTACATCAGTTTTTCAATGTAGTGCCAATAATGTAGAAAGGTGCATTGCATATTACATCAGTTCCAAAACTGATGTAAAATATACAAATATTACATATGATTTAAATACTAACCAATTTAAAGAGCATTCCAAATGTAATATCCTAGAAAATAGTTATAGAATAAAGAACTAACCTAGAATTTAGTTTTAGAGATAAATAAGATAATACCTATATTTTTTAACTGATAAGTTGTTTAAGTAAATAAAAGTTTGTTATTTACTTTTTATTTTTATAACAACTACCAACTCTCTCTGTAAGAAGATATTCTATTTATTTTTATAAAAATTACCAATTCTCTCTCTAAGAAGATATTTTGTTTTATTCTAATAAAAACTACCAACTAATAAGATATCATGTTTTATTCTTATAAAAACTACCAACTCTTTCTGTTTCTTTAAGAAGATATACAGTTTCATTCTTATGAAAACCACCATCTCTCAAAGAGTTCCTCTTAAAGATTTCTACCTTCTCTCTAGATTTGTGATCTCATAGGTTATCAGATTGACAATCAGAGGACACCCTAGATTCTTAGCATTGAGTAGATCAAGAGTGTTCGATCATATTCTTGAACAGAGTTAAGCTGCTCGTGATTTTAGATTTTTGAAAGTTCTTTGAGTATCACTCTATAGAGGTAAGGGAAGCTAGTTTAAATGTTTTTAATGAATATTGTAATTATTTATTTTATTATATATGAATTGGATGAATTTGAATTAAATGGAATGAATATTTATGAATGGTACGATGTAGTATCAATGTTTGTGAATGATGTGGTATGTGATCGAGACATACTATCTTCAGGAAATGAGATACCCGTGTTGAGATTATTAGGATGTGTATTGTTTGGGGATTTGATCTATCTAAGCAGGTATCCTGACTCTACTAGTACATTGGATTCATATTGATGAAGTTGTTTACCAGTTGAAGAGTCGAAGGAATATTGTTAAGAACAAACAAACTAATGTTGTAGTGTTGAAAATTGAAACCATCATTATTTTCAATTGTTCAAATTATTAGTATAAAGTTTAAGTATTTTATGCAAACTCATGTAAAGACAACTATATGAGTTTTTAAAGTTTATATATTATATTTATTTTATACTTTTATTTATTTAAGATTATGAATAATTTAAGAATATTATTTATTTTTATTTTTATTTAAGTAAGATTTTAAATAATTTAAAATTTTCATTAATTTGAAATTTGAATAATTTTAGAATGTTTTTTATTTCAAATTTTTATTTACTTAGGATTTTACGTAACTTAACAAATTTATTTATTTCAAAATTTGGTTTAAGTAACGTTCTGAATAATTTAATATTTTTATTTAAAATATATAAATAATTTAGAAACGTACTTTAGTTCAAATTTTTATTTATTTAAAATTTTGATTAATTTAATAATATTATTGATTTTAAATTTTTATTTATTTAAGTTTTTGAAAAATTTTAGACATATTATTTATTTCATAATCCCATATAAATAAAATTTGAATAACTTAAAATTTTAATTTATTAAATTATAAATAAAGATAGAAATGCTATTTATTTTAAATTTTTATTTACTTAGAATTTTAACTAATTTAACAATTTTATTTATTTCAAAATTTTATTTAAGTAACATTGTGAATAATTTAATGTTTTTTATTTAAAATATTTAAATAATTTAAAAACATTCTTTATTTTAATTTTTTATTTACTTAAAAAACTGAATATTCATTATTATGAAGAGAAAGTATTATTTTGTTGAAAGAGGAGAAGCTACATTTGTAGGATTCCAATTAAAGCATTCACGAGAAATATGTTTAATCTTACATGGTCCATTTTTAACAATGACCCAAGAACATCGATTGTGAAAACAATATTGATCCCTTCTTTCTACATAAATATCTAAATAATTAAGTTCATCAATCCATTGAGTTAAAGTATCAATATAAACTTTATAATGTGGTAAACATATATGATTTGTTTGTTTAGTTTATAGTAATTGACAAGAAAAAGTAAATTAATTCACTGGAATGAACAATTATTATTGAATCTCCATATTTTAAGGAGAGATGAGAAGATTACACAAATCAAATATTATTATTTTGTTATACAAACAATCTTCTTTCAGCATTAGGTTTATTCCACGGAAAGCAATCTCGAATTGCACTATTCGACTTACATGGTCCAGTAGCAACTATATCCCAAGAACAATTATTCTTAGTACAATATTCATCTCGACTCTGGACATATATGTCAAAATAATGATTTTCTTCCGACCATACAAAATGACAAAAGTACAAAGTGGACGGGATAAAATACTTAGGAAAAAAGCTAAAACTATATGTTTGACCAACATTGATTTGGTGCTCTCCAAGATCAGTATTTTTGTCTTTACAATGAACGGTTAAATTTTTATTGGTCAAACGATTTGTAATTTCAACTGTTACTTTGGTAGGAAGAAGAGGAGCACCACTCACACCATACTTCAATTGCACACCAAGAAATATTATTAAGAACAAACAAACTAATGTTGGAGTGGTGGAGATTGAAACCATCATTGCTCTTAATTTTTCAAGTTTGAGTTTTTTTTTTTCAAACTCATGTAAACACGTCTATATATAGTGTTTACATATATATTATGAATTTTTTAAATTTATAAATTATATTTATTTTATATTTTTATTTATTTAATATTTTGAATAATTTAAGAATTTTATTTATTTCATATTCTCATATAAGTAAGATTTAAATGATTTTTTTTAAATTTTAAATAATATAGAAATGTTATTTATTTTAAACTTTTATTTACTTAAAATTTTGACTAATTTAACAATCTTATTTATTTTAAAATTTTATTTAATATATTTCTTCAAAATAATTAAATAATTCAGAAACATATTCTATTTTAAATTTTTATTTACTCAGAACAATCTTATTTATTTCATTTATTTTAATAACGTTCTGAATAATTTAATATTTTTATTTAACATATTTAAATAATTTAGAAACAATATTTATTTTAAATTTTTATTTACATAGAATTTTGACTAATTTAAATATTTTATTTATTTTAAAATTTGTTTAGTAACGTTTTCAATAATTTAATATTTTTATTTAAAATATTTAGATAATTGATAAACGGTCTGTATTTTAAAAAATTTTTTACTTAGGATTTTGACTAATTTAACAATCTTATTTATTTTAAAATTTTATTTAATATATTTCTTTAAAATAATTAAATAATTTAGAAACGTTTTTTACTTTAAATTTTTATTTACTCAGAACAATCTTATTTATTTCAAAATTTTATTTTAATAACGTTCTGAATAATTTAATATTTTTATTTAATATATTTAAATAATTTAGAAACAATCTTTATTTTAAATTTTTATTTACTTAGAGTTTTGACTAATTTAACAATTTTATTTATTTTAAAATTTATTTAGTAACGTTATGAATAATTTAATATTTTTATTTAAAATATTCAGATAATTTATAAACGTTCTGTATTTTAAAAATTTATTTACTTATGATTTTGACTAATTTAACAATCTTATTTATTTTAAAATTTGTTTAAGTAACGTTCTAAATAATTTAATACTTTTATTTAAAATATTTAAATAATTTAGAAACATTCTTTAGTTTAAATTTTCTTTGTTTAAAATATAACTAATTTAATAATGTTATTGATTTTTAATATTTATTTATGTAAAATTTTGAAAATTTTTAGAAATATTATTTATTTTATATTTTCATATAAGTAAGATTTGAATAATTTAAATTTTTTTCAAAAACAAAATTAAATAATTTGGAAATATTTGTTATTTTTAGTTTTTATTTACTTAGGATTTTGACCAATATAATAGTCTTATTTATTTTAAAATTTCATTTAAGTAACGTTTTGAATAATTTAATATTTTTTTACAAACGTTCTTTCTTTTAAATTTTTATCTCTTTAAAATTTTGACTAATTTAATAATGTTAATGGTTTCAATTTTTTTTATTTAAGATTTTTAAAAAAATTAAAATATTATTTATTTTATATATTCCCATATAAGTAAGATTTAAATAATTTAATTTTTTTTTGTTTATTTAAAATTTTGAATAATTTAAAAATATTATTTATTTTAAATTTTTATTTACTTAAGATTTTGACTAATATAACAATTTTATTTCTTTCAAAATTTTATTTAAGCAACATTGTGAATAATTTAATATTTTTATTTAAAATATTTAAATAGTTTAGAAACATTATTTATTGCAAATTTTTATTTACTTAGGATTTTGACTAATTTAACAATCTTATTTATTTTAAAATTTTATTTGAGTAACGTTTTCAAAAAATTAGTATTTATATTTGTAATACCCTAGAAAAAAATAGCTATAGAATAAAAATTAACCTAGAATTTAGTTTTAGAGATAAATAAGATAATACCTATTTTTTTTAACAGAAAAATTGTTTAAGTAAATAAAAGTTAGTTATTTACTTTTTATTTTTATAACAACCACCAACTCTCTCTCCCTAAGAATATATTCTCTTTAAGAAGATATTTTATCTCTCTAAAAAGATAATCTGTTTTATTCTAATAAAAACTACCAACTCTATCTCTTTTTCTTTAGGAAGATATTCAGTTTTATGAAAACCACCAACTCTCAAACAATTTCTTTTTAAATTTTTCTGTCTTTTCTCTAGATTTTTGATCTCATAGGTTATCAGATTGACAATCAGAGGAAATTCCTAGATTTCTAGCGTTGAGTAGATCAAGAGTGTCCGATCAAATTTTTGAACAGAGTTAGGTTGCTGGTAATTTTAGGGTTTTTGAGTATCTCTACTATATAGAGGTCAGGGAAGCTAGTTTGAATGTTTTTAATAAATATTATAATTACTTGTTTTGTGAATTTGGATAAGGGAAGCTAGTTTGAATGTTCTTAATAAATATTATAATTACTTGTTTTGTGAATTTGGGTAAGGGAAGCTAGTTTGAATGTTTTTAATAAATATTATAATTACTTTTTTTGTGAATTTGGGTAAGGGAAATTGTTTTTCATAAATATTGTAATTATTTGTTTATGAATGAATTGGATGAATGTTTATGTATTGTATGATATAGTATTAATGTTATGTCTGTGAATGATGTGGTGTGTGATCTGTGAATGATGTGGTGTGTGATCAAGACATATAGTATCTTTAGGAAAGGAGATACCCATGTTGAGATTATTAGGATGTGCATTGTTTGGGGATTCTAAGGAGGTATCCTGACTCTACTAGTACATTGGATTCACATGAATGAAGATTACTAGTTTGTGAAGAGTCGAAGGAGGTTCATATGGTCCTGTCCGAGGTTTGAAATATGAGCCCGATCGGAATAGACTGTTCTGAGGTTTGAAATATGAGCCTGATCGGAACAGTTGGGTGGTATATGGGTGGTATATGACAGGTGCACACATCTGAGGCTAACTCAATGCACGAGTGTCTTCCGAAAGTAGAGAGTCTAGTGTCTTTGTTTGTGAGTCACTGTATGTATGATGTGTGATGAATTATGAAAGATTGAATTATTGTTGTTTTGTTGAAATATAAATTCAATTTATGAAAATATATAATTTTTTAAAACTCTCTACCTTACCCTTGTTTTTGTTTGTTGTTTGTTTTGTTTTTAAAACCATCGTGTATTACACGGGAGCAGAGGATTTGACAGGTGGTGTGGGAGCAGAGGATTTGACAGGTGGTGTGAGTCCCTAGTAAACTGATGGAGAAGCTTTATTTTATTTTATTTTATTTTATTTTATTTATAATTTTTACGAAGATATTTTTATTAAATCTTATTTGGAGAAGTATATTTTGAAATACCTGATGAATGCACGTTTATTATATAATTTTATGCAATAAAGTTCCTATTATATGAAAAATGTGAATATTTAAAACATTTAAATAATTTAGAAACATTCTTTATTTCAAGTTTTTATTTTCTTAAAATTTTGACTAATTTAAAAATCATATTTATTTTAAAAATTTATTTAAGTAAGGTTATGAATAATTTTATATTTTTATTTAAAATATTTAAATAATTTAGAAAGGTCCTTTATTTCAAATTTTTATTTATTTAAAATTTTGACTAATTTAATACTGTTATTAATTTCAAATTTTTATTTATTTAAGGTTTGAAAAAAAAATTTAAACATTATTTATTTAGTACGGCACAAATTAGAAAGTCTTAAATTAGTATAAAATCCATTTTTTAATAAATCTAACCCATTAATAGATTTTGGTACGAAATTATGTTGATGGGTAATCACAATAACTTTAAATGTATTAATCTGAATAAATAAGTATGAAGAGAAAGTATTATTTTATTGCATGAGAGATTTCCAATAATGGCACGTACTATAAGTACCTTGAATGTTACATGGTGCATCCTCAAAAATGGCCCAAGAACATCGACCGTGAAAACAATATTCATCCCTTTTCTGTACATAAATGTCAAAAGAATGAGTTTGACCTGTCCATTGAAAGTGACAGAAGTACAACGTTCTAGAAAAGAAGAAATTAGGATAAAATCGAAAAATATATGTTTGACCAAAGCCTAGTTCAACAAAACCCAGATCATGATGTTTGTCTTTGCAGTGAACACTCAACACCTTCTTCGTACTTAACCTGTTGGTTATTTCAACAGTAACTTGTCTGGGAAGAATTGGGATGCCGCCAATCTTGTTGCCTTTCAATGGCGGAGCAAGATTTAACAACACACAAAGTATTATCATAATTTTGGAGATCGAACCCATCATTGCTCAAATGCTTCTTTGATAGGGTGGCTTCAAAGAACACCAATTTCGTTTACATAAAAAAAAGTAAGGTAAATGCACACATATAAATAGCTATAAATTGATGATCATTTATTACTATTTAATAATGTTTGCATTTTTTTTATTTAATAGCAACGTTTCCAATGCAAATTGTAAATTTAAACGCAACTTTTGTAAAAAGGTTTCATTCAAATAGGTTGACCTCACATGAAATTTAGTATTCTGAATCTTAATCTTGAATGATGAAAATAAAATAATTTTTTAAACGCTCAAAAGTTAAAGTATCAATAAAAAATTATTAGAGTAAGTCTTATAAAATCCTTACATTATGACAAAACTTAGTAGAAGGTCTTAAAAATTATGTAACTCATTATAGACTCACGTAAAATAAAACAAGACATCAGAATATGATCTTGTATTGAAGATGAGTTTAAATGATTTAAAAAAAATGTCATTATCATGTTTAATAACTAGTATAATTATATATTCAAAGATTTGGAGAAACTTTTTCTTGAGAAAAACATTCACAGAGAAGAAGAATTTTCAATCGATTTTCAAAAAAGAATCAAGACTTTCAACACTTGAATAAGAGTATGGCGTGATTTTGGTAGATTGTACTTGGCAGCTTCAATCGGAGAAATAAGTATTCTTCCTTAATGCTTTTGATTATAATTGGTTGTGTTTGTAGAATTTTGAATTGTATGGTGTGTTAGGTAGTTTCTCAATTAGGTTTTGCTTAATAAGGAGATTAGGCATTGTAATTGGGAGGGATTTGTAATTCAATTGTTGTATTGTTGTGTTGCATTCAAATCTATAGTGGTGTGTACTACAATTGCACTGTGTGTGAGCATCTTGTGTGGTAGGAAACTACACAAGGGGGTAGAAGACAATCTTGTAGGTTCAAGATTGGTTCTGATATAATTTGTTTGTAAACTACAATTGAATTAGTGGAAATCCTTACAAGTGGTTGTAAGGGACTGAACGTAGCCCTAGTGGTTGGGTAAACCAAGATAGAAACATATGTGTAATTCTCTTTTCCCTTACTCTTTTAAATTTTGTTCTGCAGTTGTGTAAATTCGTATTCTGCCACTAAGAACAATCTATTAAACCTAAAGAACAATTTGTTAAACCTAAAGAACAATCTGTTGAAATTCTGGACAGACTTAAAAACTGACATTCGGGTTGTTTCTTTAATTGGCTAAAATTCATCTTAAAGGATTAAAAAATTCTGTATCTTACTCAAGATTGTCAAACTTGGATTATCAATCATATTGTCTTGTATTTCTTTGAGCATATTAGATTCATTCTTGAACTGTATATTGGAATTAACTTGAAGCAGTGTTGTGTTGTACTATAAAACTGGTTTTTCCTAATTCTAATAACTCTTTAGATTGAATTTTTTTAATACTGGTAACTTGAATCTGTAATCAAAATTCAGTAACTTGAAATATAATTGAGAAACTTGCTTTGTTGCAATACTGTTTTAGCTGTAGAAAATTCTGAACAAGTTTATTACTGTTGGAACCTTGTATGTGCTGATTGACCATTGTTATTACTGTATAAAGTGAAACTCTTTAGTATTGTTGAATTTGTTGAGTTAGCTTATTTCTTGTATAATCTAAGCTGCTTGTTCATTTTCATTAACCTTAAAAAGTACTTTGTTTGTTATTTTGACTAATCATTGGCCGATTGTTTCAATTTGGTTTGTAATAATTTTGTCTTTAACAAAATTTATTTTTGATAAAAAAGAATTATTGTCTAATTTAATATTACAGTTTGCTGAAATCTATTTAAATATGTTGTTTTGTGTATATCTTAGATTGCAATCATAGTTTAATAAAAATACTCATTCAAACTTTTAAGTTTTCAAAAAAATTTAAATGGTTCAATTTACCCTTTTAAACATTGGCCATCTTATCTTCGACTGCCTTGACCATACTCAGATTCTAAAAAACCCTTCCACAACCCTTGCTTCTCCTTCCCTAATCTCCACCTCCATTTCTCCTAGCAGTGCCTTATTTAAATTTTCCAAATCCAAAGCTCCCAGCCCACCCTCATGCTTACTTTTAAATTGAAGATGTTCAATTTTAATTGTATAAAATCCATTTTTTAATTTTTTAATAAATCTAACCCATTAATAGATTTTGGTACGAAATTATCTTGATGGGTAATCACAATAACTTTAAATGTACTAATGGGAATAAATTAATAAATAATTATGAAGAGACAGTATTAGTTTATTGCAGAAGGAGAAGCTACATTTGTAGAATTCCAATGAAAGCATTCACGAGACTTATGTCTAATCTTACATGGTCCATTCTCAACAATGGCCCAAGAACATCGGTTGTGAGAACAATATTGATCCCTTCCCTGTATATAAATGTCAAAATGATGATCTTCACCTGCTCCCCATTGAAAGTGACAAAAGTACAAGGTTACAGTAAAGAAGTAATTAGGATAAAATCGAAATCTATATGTTTGGCCAGCGTTAAGTGCAACAAAACCCAGATCATTCCCTTTGTCTTTGCAGTGAAGACCCAACACCTTCTTCCTACTTAATTCGTTGGTTATTTCAACAGTAACTTGTGTGGGAAGAATTGGGATGCCGGCAATCTTGTTGCCTTTCAATTGCGGAGCAAGATTTAACAACACACAAAGTATTATCATAATTTTGAAGATCGAACCCATCATTGCTCAAATGCTTCTTTGATAGGGTGACTTCAGAGAACATCAATTTCGTTTACATAAAAAAAAGTAAGGTAAAGGCACACATATAAATAGCTATAAATTGATGATCATTTATTACTATTTAATAATGTTTGCATTTTTTTTTATTTAATAGCAACGTTTCCAATGCAAATTGTAAATTTAAACTGCAACTTTTGTAAAAGGTTTCATTCAAATAGGTTGACCTCACATGAAATTTAGTATTCTCAATCTTAATCTTGAATGATGAAAATAAAATAGTTTTTGAAACGCTAAAAAGTTAAAGTATTAATAAAAAATTATTAGAGTAAGTCTTATAAAATACTTACATTATGACAAAACTTAGTAGAAGTTCTTACAAATTATGTAACTCATTAAAGACTCACGTAAAATAAAACAAGACATCAGAATATGATCTTGTATTGAAGATGAGTTTAAATGATTTAAAAAAAATGTCATTATCATGTTTAATAACCTTTATAATTAGTTTGTCCTTCAACCTCCTAACAGTATAATTATATATTCATTAGGTTTTAACAAATTAAATAAGCATATTTTTTCTTAAAGCATTTTCTTAACTGCAATCACGTCTGGTTGTCTGGTTATAGCATATTGATTGGTGAGAGCTCTATGCAATCTTCAGAATCTTTCAAGTGTTTGTGAAGTTTAAGAGCTGCCCCTTCTGCGATTGTGTGTGCGTGGAGGATATTATTGGATAGAATGCCAACTAGACTTAACTTAGCACGAAGAGGAGTTCAGTTGGCAAATTTACTTTGTCCACTGTGCCTGGATAGGGTTGAATCCACTGATCATCTGTTTAACACTTGTGTTATGGTACAACAAGTGTGGGACCAGTGCGACAATTGGATTGGGAAGGTGGATGTTAGACATCAAGCCACTCATGTCAATTTTAGAGTTTTTGTCTAGTAGGCCAAAAGCAAAGTGTCAATAGAGTCAGAAAGGGATGTGGGTAGCCATTACTTCGGAAGTTTGGAGTCTCAAAAACAATGTGGTTTTCAAGAGTAGGATAGTGGATATTGTTGAAATCTTTAATCTTGCTCAACTTAAGAGCTGGTTGTGAGATAAGTACAAGATAAAGAAAACCCATTTTTCGTATTCGGATTGGGTTCTCTCTCCGGTAGTATGCCTCCAATCATTGACATAACAACTCTTGAGGTTTGTTAATATGTTTCTGTAACTTTTTGTGTATTCATCTTCCTGGACAGTGGTTCTGTCTTCTTTCAAGTGCACCTAGGATCTTGGTTCTCATTTGTTTAGTAGATTATTTTGTTTGTATGGATTTATGGTTTTGGTAGTTGTAACATTTTTTTTGTTAAAGTGTGTTGTACAAAGATTGAAACATCCCTTTAATTGTTCCTTTTATTTTATTCATTTTTTGCTGTTAAAAAAAAAATTCACTTAGTATAGTAACTTTATCCCACAAATAGTTTTCGTTTAGAAGAGTCCATTGAGGTTTTAAATAAGATGAGGTTTTATATATTTAATGAATGACAATTTATCCTTTTCATTAATATTTTACTAAATTTCTCTTATATTATGTTCCAAAAAAATAATTGGCACTAATTAAAAATTTTCATTAACGTCTAACTATATTGACTTCATTTAAAAAATGCCGACGGTTTTCTAAACTATTCTTCTCTATAACAAAGAGATTTTGAAAATTAAACTCCAATTAAATTAAGAGCATTTAGTCTAATTAAATATGATAAAGTCAATGATATTAATTTATACTTTCCTGATATATTTATAACACCAAAAGTATATATTTTATGGCATAGACACAACCAAAGTCAATATTTAGTTACAGTTACAATATTTTGTAAAAAAGACTAAAATGTGAAAAGAGGAGATACGGAAACTAGAATCTCCACATAAAAGTAAATCTTACGACTAAACCAATTAAAATTATGTTAACGATATTAAGAATAAGCAAAACTAATTTTATTCCATTTCATTCATATAACACTAACAAAATAAATTTCAATGGGTGGTAAAAAAAATAATTGATATAAATAACAGGATATTCCTTAAATAACAATGTAACAAAAAATTATGTGCTCTCAAGTAAAAATGTTCAAATTTAATACAACAGGCCATGCAACTTCATCTACAAAACCACATATGTAGAATTTTGCTTTTCAGCACATTAATATTCTCCATACAAATAAATAACAAATTTTACAGAACATTTCTCTTGATTCTATATACCTGATGCGGAGAAAAACACTAAAAACTAAAAAATAAAAGGTTTAGAGAAAGGAATACAAGCTTGAGATTTGGTTTATTAGGAGTCATACTTAGTCTGTGAAAGCTTTTCTTATTTTTTTTTTCTTTTAAATACCACCCATTTTCACTTTCTGTTTTCAAAAGTTTGCCTAGAAATAGTTGAAAACATTAAGAAACAACAAAAACATTTTTCACTGGTTATTATTGTTTTCATTTTATGTATTCAATGCTTCTTATGCAAGTCTTTAAATCAGAAAACAAAATAGAAATAACATCTTTTGTGATTAAAAATGAAAAAAAAAAATAAGTGAAGACCGAAAATATTTTAACAAACCAAAGCAACCCCTAAACCATTTTTGCATTTTTTTTACCCAAAAAAATAGAGCACGTCATGGATCTCAATCCCATTATGGCATGCAAGTTAGAGATAATTTTTGGTGATAGCCTCTTCCAGCTCTTGAAAGTCCCATGCATCGTCAGCTGAATATTGCCCTAAAGATAAGAAGAGAACCATATAAAGATTTTTACACAATTATTCTTGCAAGTCACCTCAACTGGAACCCCACTTACCAATTGAATCTCTTCGGAGAGCAGTTAAATGGGCACAGCTGCAAAATTACAACAAAAAGTCAACCATAGCAACTCAACTTTGGTGTTTGGAGGATATTGTAGTATTTTCTCGTCTTCATCATGACCATTCATTTTTGCACCAACTGAATACTTGAGACTAAAATTAAAACATCGACTTCATTCCAAACATTTAATATAGAGGCAAGAACACTAAATCAACGGATAAATGAAGTAATGAAATTATAACAAGAGATTGACAATATTTCTACAAGCCATCTTGCTCTCGTAATGACTGTCATGTTGTTCTGGTTATGAGAAAGAAAGTGTGATAAAAAAAAAAAAGGAATAATACACTGATACCTGTCAAGAGCCTTCCCAAAATCTGCACAAAGTGACCGAATATATGTCCCTTTGGAACATGTCACTCTAAAAATCAAATTTTGTCTGCAAACATAAATAACACAGATATATTAAGTTAAAAATAAAACAAAATCGGCTACAACTCTAAAAACAGATAATTGCCAAAGATACATTTTTACAAGGAGAATGCAGCTATTAGATGGCTACCTGTCACTTAAGCTGCGCTCCGTGTCAAACTGGAAAATTGAAATTCGTCTAGGTGAAAGTTCAATGCTTTCTCCTCTCCTTGCTTTCTCATACATCTTTTCACCTCCAACCTATCAAGACGTAGTGACATGTAAGGAACTGGGCAAATTTCTTCAATAATTAACATAAAAAACCACAACAGCAACGAGAAAAGTCTTTTTTTTTTCCAATTGGTGAAGCCAGTTTATGATTTGAACAATGTATCCTGTTTTCTCACAAACCAAGTCTTTTGAAAAGAGAAAATTTTCCGGTGCAAAAATGCTTCAGAAATTAACCATGATGGTGATAATATAGATGCATTAAAAACTAAATAAAGTTTAAAACTAGTTACAAATAATTGATTAAGTTGCAATTTTTGACACAAAAAACATATAAATTAATAAAGTAGTCTCAATTAACGATTGCATAATAGATACAAATTTAATACCTCAAAAATATTTTAATGACGTATAAGGCAAAAAATACTTCAGCACCTTGCCCAAACCACAATTAAGAAGAAATTATTAAAGTCAGATGATTCAAGAAAGACAAAAGTTCTTACTTTAATAGCTGAGAACATAGGAGGAACTTGCCAAATTTCCCCAACAAAGGACAAAGCATTCCTCCTTATATCCTCATCTTTGATATGCTCCCATGGCTCACGTTGAATGACCTAAAAACGTTAGACTGTGAGTGAAAATATTCCAAATGGTTAAAATTTAAACATAAACGTACTGTCATAATAAATGCAAGTTTTAATTCTCCATTACGGGGACTAATGAGTCACATCAAATGACAAGCATGCAACATTCCGTTCTTGAACATTGTTCAAGTTTCAAGTAGCAAATACAATATTCAGACATGCTTTGTTCAAAGTGTGATTTTAAACACGAATTCAATGGCAGGCTAGTGGCTGCGTCCTTTGTAAAAGATTCAAAGTTTTCATGCTAAGCAGAACCTTAAAAATAAAGAAGTCATTACTTATTTATCCCTCTCCTAATGGCTCAATTTACTAAATTGAGTTTCTTTTTGGGTTGGGTGATTTGCTGAGGTTTCAAGATCTACTGATTCTTATTACGGCCAAAGCAATCTTGACAAAATGTTCTAAATTTCAATTGACAAAAAAGTCATTCACTTTTTTGCTGAAAAGGTTATTATAAATGAATTTATGTTGTTCCATTGATGAGCAAAAGTACATTTTTCTGGTTCATAACAATGAGAAAACTAAATTAACTCACCGGTGAGTCAGCATCCCATGTTGATGTAGCCTCCCCCAAGCGGAAAACCCCACTATAACCCTTAACCATTCCTTGATATCTGAAACAGAGAAGTTCAAGTATCCAGAAAAGTTACTCGGATAAAACATTTCAACAAAAAATAAAAACTATAAGATAGTGAAACAGGCAACACTACTAAGTACTCAAACAGGAAACTTTCAAATTTTCAATCACCTGTCTACCAGTTTCGTTGCTTTGCCAACACATACAATCAATAAACCAGTAGCCATTGGGTCAAGGGTCCCAGCATGACCTACCTGCAAAATCAATTATATAAGTCTTCACAGAGAAGCAAACTAAAATAAAGATATGCGGTGGAAAGAACCTTTTTCACTTTGACAAGGCGACGCAGCTTTCCACAAACCGTGAATGAAGTCCAACCTGCCAAAGAGTTACATGCCAGTTCAATTTTCGTAGCCACGCCAAAAAATATCCATTCTTCCATACCTTTCAAATTTACAATGTTTTTTATAAAATGAAAATTTGAGAAAAAAAACTGCAGCAATATATATCTACCAAATAAACAAAAGCTTGAATCAAACTAACCCTGCAAGATCCATAAAAATGAGAACACAAAAATGATGAAGCTTAGACTATATGATTAATTAGCACCACTGCTGCAGTATGTTATCGTTCGAGAGCATCAACCGTACTCCCCCCGCCCCGAAAAATTATTATATAGTCTGATAGAACCACGTATCCATAGTCCTGACCAGTCTCTAAATGACATATGTCCATAGTTATTACATGTTATGTCTTTATACAGAATGGTAGTAACTATGGTAGTTTTAGATCATATAATAAATTCTTCTTCACCCATATGTCCAAAACCATGCAATAGTTTCTCCCCTGCCCAGACTAAAAACATGCATGCATTTTACAACATCCATTCCATATTGCACAGGTAATTCCAGTTTCATCGTGAAGCGTAGAAATGAATGTAATATAATTTAGGTTGACCTTTCGGTTTGTTGACCAAAACCACAGTGCCATGCGGACTATCCCACACCGGAGGAAGACCAGTCCTCCTTGACGAAAGAAAAGGCTCTCCAACTTGAACATCCTTGTCACTACCAGGAACCTTCTTCAAACCCTTGAAGAACTCCTCAACCTTCTTCTCCTTCACTTCTCTACTTCCACGCTCACCCTCCTCGCCCTTCTCTTTTCCCTCAAAAAACACCAACTTTTCATCAACACCCACAACTTTCTTCCTACCCTCGCCCTTTCCATCTGCACTAACATTAACATTTGCAGCATTAACATTTGCCTGCCCCGGTTGGAGAAAGGCCTTGTCAAGCGACTGATCAGGAAAGTACTTCTTCTCCAACTGATAAACCATCTTGTAATGCTTGTCCTTCTCCCAGGGATACGTAAACGCGTCGTGGAAGTACAACTCTTCCTCCCTCTTGTGCAGCGTGGGGAATTCCACCACCTCGGGCTTCAACTCCACGAAGGCTTCGTCGCGGCGGCCGGCGTCGTCTTGGTCGGAATCGGAGCCGTACATCCTCTTCCTGCGCTTGTTGTAGTACTTCCTCTGGGCCTTTTCGAGTTGAGGGCGAGTCTCGGAAGTGGGGTGGTCGGGTTCCGGTGAGTCAATTGGTCGAACAGTTGGTGGGCGGGGGTGAGATGGACGGTTGATGATGAGCTCATATTGGAGAGGATATGGGGTGGTAGAGAGGGGTCTTGGGCGTGAAAAGGGAAAGGAAGAAGAAGAAGAAAGCGTTGGGAAGAGTCTGTGACAGTGGCAGAAGAAGAATCCGAGCCTTGCGGAGGGCATGGGTTTGGAATGGAAGAAGAGAAAAGAGGAAATGTGGGATAGAGAAAGAGAAGTGGGTTTCAGCATTCTCCCTCTCAATCAAATAAAAAAAAAAAAAACAATTTGGATGTGTTTAATTTGGCCCTTATTAGAGTTTGTTGGATATTTATAATCTTTATATATTTTATTAAGTTAGTATCTATTGATTTTCATCATCAATTAAAATTATGTGGTTGATTGATATTGTATTTTTAAATATAATATTACAAATTTAAACAATAATATTATTTTATTCTTTTAAAACTAAATATGAAAATAAAAATCAAACTAATTATATTAAGATGAGAAATAACATTGTTTGATAAAAATAATTAAAGTGTGAGAGTTTTTGTCTTTTTCTATTAAAGTATATAATAGTAATTTATATTGATTGAGAGAACGTATATAGCATATATAAATTGTTTGAAGTAAAAAGAATCTTTACTGGTATGAGATTTTATTACATACAATAATATTTCATCTTTTAGCTTATCACTCGGATTAAGAAGTATTTCTCTCACTTATTTAAACATTTATTCACGTGTAACATGACATGATCGTAACATATCAAATAATTTACAAATAAGTTTGATAAATTAACGATTAAAAGATAACAATTCAGTGGTAATAACATTATGTAATTGCATATAGTCGTACTATTTCAATTCATATTTATTACATCATATATAATAAATAATATCTAATCAAAACATTTTTCGAAAAATATGAAGGTTATGTCTCCAAAGGCTAATATTTATAGATCACATTATAGTAGGTCAATTTATCGATATTCATGATCAACCCATAAGGTAAGATTATTATTGACATTATCTGTAATCTAGTCTACTTCACTTCAGTCTCAAAGATGTCTCCAATATCCTTATCGACTTCTCACTATCTAGTACCTTAGTATACGCGATTGAGACTACTAGTTGAACCTAAGATATCTTTAAATATGCCACCACACTAAATGAAAGTTGTACTTTATCAGTACTAAGAAACTCGTCATACATCTTAGTAGATGATGGGATCATCTCCTGACTCTACTCGACCTCACATATATAATGAGTGTATTATGAGCACTAACTCTCAACTCTACTCAGCCTTTCATCATATACATAAAGTACAAAAACATAACTATTCGATAATATTTCAAATTTAACATGATAGAAGTCCAAAAGCATTTAACAATTATAGCTGATTTTCGTTTGAGCAAAAATATACCCCATAATAAAGTGATTTTTCTACTTGATTTTCACTTTAGATAAAATTTTACCACTAAACACATAGTAAACCACTTATAAACACATAAACACCAGTGAACCACTTATAAACACATAGTAAACCACTTAGATGTAATTGTCATACATTTACTGCAAGGACTTGCATACTCACCTAATTGGACAACAAAAGGAAGGAGAATTTTCAAAAAACACTTTCAAATGTCTTTGTTCACACACAGACTCAATTTGAAGATTTGAATTTTCAATTTTAATAAGTGTCTTCAAAACGTCCGTCACTGAACCAATTACATACACATAGTCAACCAATGCGATGTGGGTGTCATACATTTATTGCAAGAACCTGCATACTCACCCAATTGGACGATAAAAGGAAGGAAAATTTTCAAAAAAACACTTTGAATTGTATTCATTAACAAACAAACTCAACTTGAAGATTTGAATTTCCAGATTTACTAAAGGTTTTCAAAATTACTCCCCACTAAACCACTTAGAGACACATAGTTGTCCACTTTGTTTGTGGGTGTCATAAATTAATTACAAATACCATTATATTGACCTAATTGGACGACAAAAGGAAAGAAAATCTTCAAAAAAACACTTTGAAATGTATTCATTTACATACAGACTTAACTTGAAAATTTGAATTTTTAGTTTTAATAAAGGTCTTCAAAATTTCTCCCCAATAAACTACTTAAAAATACATAATCATCCACTTCGTTGTACATTTTTATATGGGAATAAACTCGTAATATGGGAATCTTGTGCTTTCCTTCTAAAATCAATCATAATTCCACTTATTCTAAGATCCAAACATCTAACAATGTAAAGGAAACAAACTTAGACCTTATAAAAAAAATCTCCCTTCCTCTGAACCCATCAGATACATAACCCCTTCAGTACTGTCCTACCAATTTTCACTTTGCCTCCATGGTCTATCAACCATGCAAAAGAAATTTTGCCAATACAAGTCTTATGTTCTTCCGTGAACATTGTATTAACAACTGTCATTTATGTTGTCCTGCACCTATGTTGTCCTGCACCAGTGTCGCACATAAACCTACATACAATAACAAATAAATAACCAATAATGACCACAAAATAAAACTTGTCATCAAAATTTATAAATAATTAATATTGACATTAGAAAAAATACCTTTGATCCAGAACTTTCACCAGTTGTCATTGTTATGTGTAACAGTGAAATTATTATAATGCAATAATAATTTCAAGAATAAATTCAACCCACGAAGAGAACAAAACAAAGGTTCATTCAAACTTGCAGTTCCACAATTACAAGCAATAAAAAAATTAACGTCTAAGCCAACAATATAACAAGATGATGGCTCCACGTTGCTGCATCTTCAAAACATCTCGTTCACCATGCATAATTTTGGAACATGTATTTCCTATAGACAATTATGAATCACTGTAAGAGAAGAAAGCAAGGCAGAGCAGAAAGAGGAAGACGAATAGTTATCAGAGAGAGAAGGTTACCACTCAACAAATTCCCCAATTGTATTCTCCCAATCTTCTATTTGATTCTTTGATCCTTGTGCTCCTTCTCACGTCCTTGCACTCTTGATCTGCCACCACGTGTCCCTTAGGCATAACAAACTCCTCAGAATTATTTTTGTTGTCATCATTGTCCAGCTCACCTTCCTTTTGACTTCCACGTGTTACATTATGTTGCTAAAACACATGTCAACAAACAAAATATCTCATTAGTCATATATGTATAGTAGAATGAACAAACAAAACAGTTGCAATTGGATGTTGAAGGTTCCTGTGAGGAGGACTTTGGAATACATCTAAGTGGTTCAGTGAGATGAACTTTTGCATACATGTAGCATAGATGGAAACAAGCAAGTTGTAAAACCCACCTATAAGAGGTTTTATGTTGTGACGTAAGTGGTTCAGTGAGGATGACTTTAGCATACATGTACCATAGATGAAACAAGCAAGGTGTGAAACCCACCAAGAAAAGGTTTTATGTCTTGACCTAGTGATTCATTCAGGAGAGCTTTGACATATATATATAGGTAGCAATTATGGAAACCACCAAAGTGTGAAACCTACCAAGAGGAGGTTTAATGTGTTTACTTAAGTGGTTTATTGAAGAGAACTTTGACATATATACATATAGCAAATATAAAAACCAGCAACATAAAATCCATCAAGAAGAGATTTTTTGTGTTGACCTAAGTTGTTCAAGGACGAGGACTTTGGCATACACACATGTAGCACATATACAAACCACAAAAACAACAAGGATTGAAACCTACCATGAAGTGATTTTTTATGCTGACCTAAGTGGTTCATTGAGAAGGACATTGGCATACATGTAGCAGAGATGGAACCCAACAGCCTAAAACTACAAAAAGTGATTTTTATGTTGACCTAAGTGGTTCAGTGAGGATGACATTAACATACATGTAACATAGATGAAACTCATCAACCTAAAACCCACAAAAAAATATTTTTTTTTTATGCTGACCTAAGTGATTTATTGAGAAGGACATTGACATACATATAGCATAGATGGAGTCCAACAATTTTATAATTATAATTTTTTTCTTCCAATTTTAATTTAATATAAAAATAGAATTGCAAAATTATTATAATTTATTATGCCAAATTTAAATTTATTTATTTTTTAAAATTTAATTCATATTTTTATATAATTTTTTATTTAATTTAATCAACTAATAGTTACAATTTGTAAAAACTCTTTAAAAAACACAAAAAGAAAAACAACACAGTTGATGTAACATAAAAAACAAAAAAATAAAATAAAAAAAAAACACAATTGATGTAACAGTAGAAAAATAAAAAATAAAAAAAAAACACAATTGATATAACTGTAAAAAAAATAAACAAAAATACTATTTAAGGAATTAAAGCATAAAGATGAGAAAAATAAAAAAATAAAAAAATACTATTGAAGTAAAAAAAAGTCTATT